>Ga0181523_10000009_pt1 | contig 209924 bp, 158 predicted proteins | sample PEATcosm2014_Bin_43_FD_119752 | JGI IMG/M metagenome (GOLD analysis project Ga0181523, IMG submission 119752) | Peatland microbial communities from MTU Mesocosm Facility, Houghton, MI, USA - PEATcosm2014_Bin05_30_metaG | ecosystem: Environmental > Terrestrial > Soil > Wetlands > Peat | place...
AACTTAGATGACCCGATCACCCAAATGTCCGATCTCTCCCCTAACTCCTTATTCCAGAATACTTTAATATAAGTCCTTTAGATTCAAAGACCGAACCAAAAAACTCCCGCTAACCCCATGATTCCATTAGACAGGGGGGGGGAGGGGGTGGGGGTACTAACCACTAAACACCATCCCGAACTGGGAATCGATCTGGTGCCTCTGCCGCTTTTGCATTCGTCTTCGTTTTTCATGGCATCCTCCTTTCTGTAGCTACGCTCACGGGCAAGTTGCTCGCGGAGCAGAGCGTCAGGGAGAACTGACCACCGGCAACTCGATGAAGCTTGCCTGATCGGGCGTGTGGTAGACACGCTGCTCGGCCATGCGGTAATCCGCTGGCTTGGCCCAGAAGATGTTGGGAACGAACGTCTGCGGATTACGGTCATAAAGCGGAAACCAACTCGACTGGATTTGGACCATGATCCGGTGGCCGGCCAGGAAGACGTGGTTCGCCGTGGGCAAGGCAAAGCGGTAGGGGAGAGGCTTGTCGGGCACAATCGGCTTCGCCGTTTCCAAGCTCTCGCGATAGCGGCCTCGGAAAATGTCGGCCGAGATCATCAACTGATAGCCACCAAGGCCCGGTTGGCCCGCCACCTCATCGGGATAGAGGTCGATCACCTTCACCACCCAGTCAGAGTCGGTGCCGCTGGTGGAGGCGACCAGATTGGCGATAGGCTGCCCACTGATCTTCAGCGGCGTGGTCAAGACGTCAGAGATGAACGCCACAACGTCGGGGCGGCCGGATGCTTCGCGCTGGTCGTCCACCAGCCACCGCGACCAAGACGCGTCATCAATGGGGCGGGCGCGGAAGGGCACGGGCTTCGACGGATCGGAAACATACTCGTCGAATGGCGCATCGCCGCGGGTGGGCGCGGCAAAGCTTAACTTCAAACCTGCATTCAGATAGAGCGGCGTCGGCCTGATGCCGCAGCCGGTTGCGCATCCCGCCGGCCAGGCTGGCAGGCGCAACCACTGGTTGGTGCCGGTTTCGTAGGCCGAGACAGGCGCGACGCCGGCTTTCGGCGCACCGTCTTTCAGGTATTGATCCAGAAATGGCCGGAGAATCTCCCACCGAAAATAGCGCGCGGTATCGCTGCCGAATTTCAAGGGGCCGAGCGTGCTGCCGTCGCCGATCTCCTGGGCGTGATGCCAGGGGCCCAGCACCAGGAACACCTTGTCGTTATTTGTGTCTTTGGGCTTGATTGCCTTGTAGACAGCGATGGCCCCGTAGATGTCTTCCTGGTCCCAGAGGCTGTGCACCAGCATCACCGGCACCGTGAGCGGCTCAGCGGCCAACACGCGGTCCACCGCCTGGTCGCGCCAGTAGGCGTCGTAACTCGGGTGTTTCAGGATCTTCTGCCAGAAGCCGACTTGCTCCAAACCGTGGAGACGCCCGAGTTCGCCGGCCGATCCCGCTTGCATAAACATGTCGTAATCGTCGAAGTAGCTCTTCCACCATTTGACGTCGGACCCTCGCGTTGCCTCCTGCTCATATATGTAGGGCATGCCCTGTTCGCGGAAGGCGCCGTTGTGAAACCAGTCATCCCCCATCCACCCATCCACCATAGGATTCATCGGCACCGCAACCTTGAGCGCCGGGTGCGGGTTGACGAGCGCCATCAGGGGCAGAAAGCCGTCGTAGGAAATGCCGAGGACGCCGACTTTGCCATTCGTTTCGGGAATATTCTTCACCAGCCAATCGATGGTGTCGTAGGTGTCTGTGGCGTGATCGACGGGCGTCGGGTTCTGCGGCCCATGGAGCGGCCGGTTCATGACGTAGTCGCCCTCGGAGCCATGCTTGCCGCGCACGTCCTGGACCACGCGAATGTAGCCGCCTTCGACGATCACGTCGGTGGCGTTGTCATACCCCTGCAGGATGGGACCGAGATGCGAACTCTGGGCGTGATTCGTGAGTCCGGTTGCATCGTACGGAGTACGCGTTAACAGAATAGGCGCGCCTTTTGCTCCCTTCGGTACGATGATGACCGTGTGCAGCTTAACCCCGTCGCGCATTGGGATCATGACGTCGCGCTTGGTGTAATCAAAGCTGTCGGTGACGGCGTCGATTTTGGCTGGCGTTTCACTGGGCAAGTCCGGGTACTTGGCCGTCGGCGCGCTGTTCTGCGCGGCCAGGGAGCTTCCGAGCCAACAGAAGCCGAGAACGATGAGCAAAAAACTCGCGGCTCGTGGAGATTCGACCTCGAATTCAAGAAACCTGTGCGACGCTGCCATGAACTCACCTTCCGTCACGAGAGTGTACTACGGGAATCCGGTAAACAGGAGTTGCCATGGACATCGCCACCGTGCAAGATAAATGCGAATTGTTCACCGCTTTCGATGGTCCAAGGCGCGCAGGTCCGGTGATGGCGCACAAGACTCTGGATAGTCCTGCGGATCTCTTCCCCCCGAGTTCTGTTATCCGAACCCACCCGCGCAGTCGCACAGTGGCGCTTCTGCCTCCACTCCCGTCCGGGATGACGGCAGAGCTATAAAGGCGGATGATAGAAAGTCGCTGGGAAAATCGTCTGGACGCCAGGAGGGTATTCCATGGGGTATACACGACGCATTGTGCTCGCGGGCTTGGGACTGGCAGGACTCGAGGCGGCGATCTCGCCGCTGGTCAAGACGGCCGCAGCGTCTTCACTAAGGGAATCGTTGGCGGCGGATGAAAGCGGCGCAGGCAACTGCCCGTTCCGGCTGGCGGTGATCAATGACGAGATCACGCAGGACTTCGAGAAGGCGTGTCAGATCGTGTCCCATGATTTCGGGCTGCGCTGGATCGAACTGCGCTCGATGTGGAACAAGAACGTGACTAAACTCGACGCGAAAGAAGTTGAGGATGCGCGGAAAATTCTCGAGGAGCACAAACTGCGCGTCACCGATATCGCCAGCCCGCTGTTCAAGACGGACTGGCCTGGCGCTCCGCGGTCATCGCAGAGCGAAACGCGCGACCAGTTCCATGCCGAATTCGATGCCAGCGCACAGGATAAACTGCTCGAGCAATGTATCTCGCTTTCGAAATCTTTCAATACCGACAGGATTCGCTGTTTCGACTACTGGCGGCTCGATGACCAGAAACCCTACCGGGCGGCAATCAATGCCAAACTGCAGCAGGCTGCGGAACGCTGCGCCAAAGACGGCCTCGTTCTCTTGCTCGAAAACGAGATGTCCTGTAACACAGCGACGGGCGAAGAATCGGCTGCCGTGCTGAAGGCGATTCCAAATAAGAACTTCATGCTGAACTGGGATCCTGGCAATGCCGCAGCCCTAGGAAGCACGCCCTATCCCACTGGCTATCAGTTGCTGCCCAAAGACCGCATTGGGCACTGCCATTGCAAGGACGTGGTGAGCAAGCCCGACCACAAATACGATTGGGCCCCGGTAGGTAGCGGCATCGTGGATTGGGTGGGGCAACTCCAGGCTTTGCAGCGCGATGGCTTCCGCTTCGGGCTGAGCCTCGAAACCCACTGGCGCGGCGCAGGCACGCCCGAAGCGTCCACGCGCATCAGCATGGATGGACTTCGGAAGACGCTGGCAAAGGCTGGAATTTCCTGCTGATCGGAAGCTATCTTGTTAGCAGGCGACACAGATCAGGAATGGCTGTCTGCGGCAGGAGACCTGCGATAAGGAGAAATGATGATTACACGACGTGAGTTTCTCGATGCACTTGCCGTGGGCGCGGCGGGGATGGCCGTTGGAACAACGGCTAAGAGCTATAGCCAGATAATCGGTTCTAACGACCGCCTCAACTTTGCCGTTATCGGTCTCAATGGCCGCGCCTATGCTCATCTCTCAGCTCTCAAGGCGAACCGGAGCGCCGCGCGCATCTCGCATGTCTGCGATGTGGACAGCAAGATTCTCAGGAAGTTCGTCGACAGTGTGCAGCGGGAGATGGGCGAGGCTCCTCTGACGGACAAAGATTTTCGCAGGATTCTCGAGCAGAAAGATGTGGACGCCATCACCATTGCCACTCCCGAACATTGGCACGCACCCATGGCCATCGCCGGGTTGCAGGCGGGCAAGCACGTCTATGTGGAGAAGCCTTGCAGCCATAATCCGGCCGAGGGAGAGATGCTGGTCGAGGCGCAGCAGAAATATCGCAAGCTCGTGCAGGTGGGCACGCAGCAGCGCTCCTCGCCACACACCATAGAGATTGTCGAAAAGATTCACGAGGGCATTATAGGCAGGCCCTACTTCGCGAAAACCTGGTACAGCAATGTGAGGAAATCGATTGGCACCGGCAAAGAAGTGCCCGTGCCGCCGCATCTTGATTGGGATCTGTGGCAGGGCCCGGCCCCGCGCCGTCCGTATAAGGACAATGTCCATCCCTATAACTGGCACTGGTTCAGAACTTATGGCACCGGTGAAACGCTCAACAATGGCACACACGAGGTCGATGTCTGCCGCTGGGCGCTAGGCATCGACTATCCCGAGCGAGTTACGTCGTCGGGCGGCAGATATCATTTCAAAGACGATTGGCAGTTTTATGACACGCTGGTGACAAGCTTCGAGTACGAAGACAAGATGATTTCGTGGGAGGGCAAGAGCTGCCAGGGAATGAAGTATTATGGGCGCGATCGGGGTTCGGCAATCATGGGAACCACTGGGACGGTGCTGGTCGATCGCGATGGCTACGAGATCTACGACCTCAAAGGCAATAAGAAAAGCGAATTCAGGGCTGGCAGTACGACCTCATCTTCTGATCTGGTCGGCCGCGATTCCATGACAGATGCTCACTTCGCGAACTTCATCGCGGGGATCCGCAAGGGCGAGAAGCTCAACGCTCCTGTCTCCGTCGGCAACATCGCGGTTACCATGCTGCAGCTTTCCAACATAGCCTGGGAAGTGAACCGCGAACTCCATCTCGACACGAAAGACGGACGGATCCAAGGCGATCCGGAGGCGATGAAGATGTGGGGGCGCGAATACGAGAAGGGCTGGGCGCCGCATGTCTAGGAAAAACCATGTCTGAAAAAAACAATGTCTCCCGTCGCGATTTCGTTCGCTCCAGCGCACTCGTTGCAGCAACGTTGGCTGCTCCGAGCGGCGTCTTAGCGCTAGCTCAGGAACGGCCATCTGCTGACGAACTACAGCCGATACGTTTAGGCTTGGCTAGTTACACCTTCCGTAACTTCAGCCGCGCACAGCTGATCGGCTTCATGAAGCAGCTCAATGTATTCGCGTTGAATGCGAAGGACGTCAAAGATCATCTCCCGATGGATGCACAGGAGGAGTCGGCTGCGCTCGCGGACTATGCCGCGGCGGGTATCAGGCTTCACGCTGCCGGAGCCATCTATTTCTCAAAGAATGAAGATGCCGACATACGGACTAAGTTCGAATACTGCAAGCGGGCAGGTATCGGCGTCATCGTCGCCGGCGACCCTACAACGCAAAATCTGCCGCGAATTGAGAAGTTCGTAAAGGAGTTCGACATTCGCATCGCGATCCACAATCACGGTCCCGAGGATAAGTTGTGGCCTTCGCCGCTGGATGTCTTAAAGGCGGTGAAGGGAATGGATCCGCGCATCGGGTGCTGCATGGACGTAGGGCATGCCGCCCGCGCCGGCACGGATGTGGTTCAGGCGATCCACGAAGCAGGCCCGCGGCTGTTTAACATACACATGAAAGACCTCACGAACTTTGAGAGCAAGGAGAGCCAGGTCGCAGTGGGAGACGGCATCATGCCAGTGCGAAGGATGTTTGAAGCGCTCATCGCAACCAAGTACTCCGGCTTCGTCGATCTGGAATATGAGATTCATCCCGACGATCCGATGCCCGGCGTCATCAGCAGCTTTGCTTACATGCGCGGCGTCATGGAAGGCATGGGACACGCGAGCGGCAACTGAAGCACTTGGTCAAATCGGCATGTCTGAACGGCTTCGAACTCAACCGGGCATTGTCTTCAAATTGTTCCGGCACAAGAACCGATTCCCGCGAGGTCGAATGAACGTCAAAATGATCGCCTTCCTTTTGTTGCCGGTGTTCGCCGCCGCAGCGACTGTCTGCGTTGCGCAAGAGAATTCGACTCCTGCTTACCAGAACACGAAGCTTTCTTTCGACGAGCGCGCGCGCGATCTGGAGCAACGGATGACCCTCGAAGAAAAGATTTCCCAGCTTGGACACACCTCGGACGCCGTGGAGCGGCTGGGGCTTCCAGAATACAACTGGTGGAACGAGGGATTGCACGGGGTTGCGCGCGCTGGCGTGGCGACGGTTTTCCCGCAGGCCATCGGCCTCGCGGCGACCTTCGACGACGCACTGCTATTCCAGGATGCCGGCGCCATTAGCACCGAGTTTCGAGCGAAGTACAACGAGAGCAAGGGCAAGGACAATTCGAGCGCCTGGTACAAAGGCCTGACGGTATGGTCGCCGAACATCAATATTTTTCGCGATCCGCGATGGGGACGAGGGCAGGAGACTTATGGGGAAGATCCTTATCTGACGTCGCGCATGGGATTGGCCTTTGTGAAGGGACTGCAAGGGGACGATCCGAAATACCTGAAGACGGTTGCGACGCCGAAGCACTTTGCCGTACACAGCGGCCCGGAAGGCACGCGGCATGAGGTGGACGTGTCCGTTTCGCGGCATGACATGGAAGACACCTATCTGCCCGCATTTCGAGCCACGGTGATGGAGGGCAATGCACAGTCGGTGATGTGCGCTTATAACTCGGTCAATGGCGAACCGGCATGCGCCAACCGCGTTCTGCTGAGCGAACACCTGCGCGGCGATTGGAAGTTCAAGGGTTACGTGGTCTCCGACTGCGCGGCGGTCGAAGACATCAGCGCGCACCACAAGTTCAGACCCACGCAAGAAGAGGGTGTAGCGGCTGCGCTTGCAGCCGGCACGGATCTGATTTGTGGCTCTCCGCAGGCTCGCGTGCACCTGGAACGTGAAGCCGCTCTGAACGCCGTGCACCAAGGCATTCTGCCGGAGACAGTGATTGACACTGCCGTCACCCGGACGCTCACGGCGCGTTTTCGCCTCGGCATGTTCGATCCACCGGCGTCGGTTCCGTGGTCGAAGCTTGGGGCTGCCGCCAACGACACACCGGCACACCGGGAACTGGCACTGAAGACCGCACGCGAGTCGCTGGTTCTGCTGAAGAATGAGAATCACTTTCTTCCGCTCAAGAAAACATATCCGAAGATTGCGGTGATTGGGCCGGATGCCGACAGCCTGGATGCACTGGAGGGAAATTACAACGGAACGCCCTCGGAGCCCGTCACTATCCTGGCCGGAGTGCGCAAGCGCTTTCGGCAGTCGACGATTCGCTATGTGCAGGGGACTGGCCTTATCGGGACGGTCGTGAGCCCGGTTCCAAGCACAGCCCTGTATACGACTGCGGCTCGCACGCAACATGGATTGAATGCGGAGTACTTTGACAACATCAAGCTCGAAGGCGAGCCCGTGATGCGGCGCACGGACGCGGATGTGAACTTCGTATGGGGGTTCGGCGGAGTTTCTCCGAAGTTGACGTCGAACTACTCGGTGCGCTGGACGGGCGTGCTGTCGCCATCGAAAACGGACGACTACATTGTGGGTTTCACTGGGCAGGATGGATATCGCGTCTGGATTGACGGCGAGCTTTTGGTGGGCGATTGGACGACGCATCGGCCATCCACAACGCAGACCAAGCCGATTCACCTGGAGAAAGGCAAGGCATATTCCATCAAGATCGAATACTTCCAGACGGTCCGTTCGGCCGAGGCCAAGCTGATGTGGGGCGTGCCCGGCCGCGAAGAGGACGAGGCTGTCCAGGCGGCACGCGGGTCGGACCTGGTGGTGATGGTGCTGGGGCTCTCCGCACGCGTCGAAGGCGAAGAGATGAAGGTAAAAGCCGACGGCTTCTCGGGAGGAGACCGCACCAGCATCGATCTGCCCGCGCCGCAAGAGAAACTACTGGAACGTGTCTATGCCGCGGGCAAACCGGTGGTGCTGGTGTTGACGAACGGAAGCGCGCTGGCCGTGAATTGGGCGAACGACCACGTCTCCGCGATCCTCGAAGCATGGTATCCGGGTGAAGCCGGAGGCGCAGCCGTCGCCGAAGCTCTGGCCGGAGACTTCAGCCCGGCGGGCCGGCTGCCAGTGACTTTCTACAAGAGTCTCGAGCAGCTGCCTCCGTTTGAGGACTACTCGATGGCGAACCGCACTTATCGCTACTTCAGCGGCGATCCGCTCTATCCCTTCGGCTATGGGTTGAGTTACACAAAGTTCAGATACAGCAATCCGCAAGTCAGTCGTGAGTCCATCACGGCGGACGGCACCGTGACCATCTCCGCGGAGGTGACCAACCGCGGCGCGACGGATGGCGACGAAGTGGTGCAGTTATACCTGACACATGAGGGAGTAACTGGGGCTGCACTGAAGGTGCTTCGTGGCTTCCAGCGAATTCATCTGACACGCGGTCAAAGCAAGAGAGTTACTTTCAGCTTACGCGACCGTGATCTCAGCGTGGTGGGGACGGATGGGAAGCGGCGCATCGTGAACGGCACAGTCAAGGTGTGGATCGGAGGAGGCCAGCCCGCCGCAGGGACAAAGACAAGTAAGTTAGCCGCTGCCGGGGTGAGTGCTCAGTTCAGGATTACATCCGAGAGAACGCTTCCAGACTAAGTTGTGCAATAGAACTTAACTTAGTTAGCCTCCGGTCGTTCCTGGTTTGGTTGAGGAAGGCCGCAACGAAGAAAGTTGCGATGAAGAAATGCTCTGATCGAATTTATCGGCGCCCCGGTCGAGTTGCGCGATGATCGCATCCGTATCATAGACGCAGCCTCCCCAAACGCCGCCGCTGGCTTGGACGAGCGCTGCCCAAAGACGAGTATCGTCGGGCAGCGCGGGATGCGGCGCAAGATCTTCCCGTGGCGCGCGCAACGCGAGGCGACGGCTGCCTTCCTCAGCGGAGAACTTCTCGTCTCCGTCGCCGACCAGGTTGACAGCGCCCTGCAGTCTGTTGCGGTCAATCACAATCTCGATCGTGTCTCCTTCCCGCACGCGACCGATTGGACCGCCAGCCAGCGCCTCCGGAGAAATATGCCCGACGCAAGCTCCCGTCGAAACTCCACTGAAGCGGGCATCGGTAAGTACTGCGACATTTTTGCAAAAGGGAAGGCTCTTCATGGCCGAAGTGATCTGATAGATTTCCTGCATGCCGGCGCCCGCCGGTCCGCCGCAGATGAGCACAATCACATCTCCGTGAGAAACGGCGCCACGTTTGATGGCATCGATAGCTGCCGCCTCCGTGATGAAGACACGAGCCGGTCCGGTGTGGCGATAGGTATTATTCTCGTCGATCAGCGACGGATCGATCGACGTACTCTTGATGACGCTTCCCTCCGGGGCGAGATTGCCTACCGGAAAACAGATGGTCGGCGTGAGGCCTCGCGCCCGCGCCCGGTCAGGCGAGAGAATGACATCGGCCGCATCGACGCCATCGAGCGCCCGAAGTCTCTCCTTCAGCGCGCGGCGCCGCTCGCTCTGCTCCCACCAATTGAGATTCTCATTCAGGGTTTCTCCCGTAACTGTCCGCACACTACAGTCGAGCAGCTCTGCCCGTCGCAGGTGCAGCATAACCTCAGGCACGCCCCCTGCCAGGAATACCTGGACGGTCGCGAAGTTATTCGGTCCGTTGGGCAGCGCGTCCACGAGCCTCGGCACCGCGCGATTGATCGCTGCCCAGTCCATTGCCGCAGGGCGGCTCAGACCAGCCGCATGCGCGACGGCTGGAACGTGCAACAGCAGATTCGTCGATCCCCCGAAGGCTGCGTGCAGTACCATGGCATTACGAATCGCGGCATCGGTCAGCACATCGGATGTGCCGATGCCAAGCTGAAACATCCGAAGCAGGGCGCGAGCCGAACGCGCGGCGGCGTCGAGCCAGATGAGCTGACCCGAGGGAGCGAGCGCAGCGTGAGGTAGCGACAGGCCGAGCGCCTCCGCGACCACCTGGGACGTGGCGGCTGTGCCCAGAAACTGGCAGCCGCCACCGGGCGTTGCACAAGCGCGGCAGCCCATTTCCGCGGCATATTCGAGCGTGATCTGGTTCTGCGCAAAGCGCGCGCCGATAGTCTGCACCTTGCCCGCATCTTCGCCGTTTTCCGGAAGAAGAGTGACTCCGCCCGGCACCAGGATGCTCGGCAACGGGCCGGAAGATGCGAGAGCCATCATCATCGCAGGCAATCCTTTGTCACATGTCGCCACGCCAATCACGCCCTTGCGTGTAGGAAGCGAACGCATCAGCCTGCGCAGCACCATGGCGGCATCGTTGCGATAGGGCAGGGAATCGAGCATTCCCTCCGTACCCTGCGTGCGGCCATCGCAGGGATCCGTGCAGGCTCCGGCGAACGGAACGGCATGATGGTCGCGAAGTTCGCGCGCAGCTTCGGCCACCAGCAGCCCCACTTCCCAATGGCCCGTGTGGAAGCCAAGTGCGATCGGAGTTCCATCCTGCGCGCGCATTCCGCCGTGCGTGCTCAGGATGAGAAATTCCGGATCCAGCAGACGCGCGGTTTCCCATCCCATACCCGCATTCTGTGTGAGTCCGAAGAGGTTGCCGGAGGGCTGCGTCAACAACATCTCCGCGGTGATCGGTAGCGTTCCCTCCGGACCGCGAGCATGGGTCTTGGTCTCGCGAAAAAGCGCGGCTTCGCTCTCGAACACCTGCGCAGTGGAGATTGGATTTGTTGGACGATGCATCATAATTCGTTTCCACACTTCAGGAACACCCGCGGCTGTCGGGGATGGCAGCGTCGCGCAGGAAGAATAGCAGGATTGGGGAGCAGATCAGCGAGAGTGACATCCGCATATAGCCAGCGCGGACGTTTCGCGTAACCGCCTCTGGCGCAGTTCTTCCATCACATCTTTGTGAAGAGCCGGCGCCGTCCGACGACTTGGGCGGCGTTTCCAAGCGGGAGGTGTGTTAGTCAGTCGCGGCCAACAATCCTTTACCCGGTTCTACGAATGACTCGTTACCAGTAGTTACTGCACGATGACGTTGAAACTGCCGGTTCGCGTGATTCCCGAGGAGGTTGCGGTCACACTCACCGTGTAGGTTCCGGCGGGCGTTCCGGGATCGGTTTGCGTGCTTGGTCCACTGCTGCCGCCGCAACTGACGATCAAGGCAACCGAGCCGAGGAGAAGCAGCGCCAAGGGCAACCTCCTCCGCCGGATTCCCGCGTTCGTAAAAGAGATCGTAAACAGGAAGACGCCCGCCAGCGCCCCGAAGCCATAGAAACCCACGGCAGCGCGCCGGCTCGCTCCGACTTGATGCGGGGCGGTGGTGGTGATGGTGAGCTGCGCCGCGACACTGCTGCCATTGAGGTTCGCGGTGGTCGCCGCCGGACAGGTCGCTTCCGTCATGGTGGCGGGCAGCGCACAGCTAATGCTGATGGTCCCAACGAAGTTATCGGTTCCGACCAGGGTGACTGTTGCTGTGCCGGATTGTCCAGGCGCGCCGATGGTCACGTTCGGTATGGGGGAGGAAATATTGAAGGTTGTGTCGAGGATCGTGATGGTCAGCGGGTTCGCGCTCTGCGATGCCGCGTAGTTGGCGTCTCCAGCGTAGGAGGCGGTGAAGGTGTAAGTCCCGGGAGTATTGATGGCCGTGGTGAGTTGCCCCTCGAGATAGGCAAAATAGAACTGGGCGGAGGGTCCGGTGAAGCTTCCGTTTAGCGGGGTCAACTGAACGGTGCCAGAGGACGGGGCGCCATTCTGCAGAAACGCGATGGTCCCCGTGGGAGCCGGGAGAACGCTCTGCGTGCGGGCCACGGTGCTGAGCTGGAACGACTGTCCTGCATCCAGGGTTACGTTTCCTAATCCACTCCCCCCGTCCACCTCAAAAGGATCAAACGTGACCGTCGCCTGGGTGACCGTTGTGTTCAGTGTGACTGCACTCGTGTTGAAGCTGCTGTCACCGCTGTACTGCGCCTGAAGAGCATAGCTTCCCGCACTCGTGAAATCGTTGGTGACCCCCTGGTCCTCGGTGTAGCCCTGAGTATTCAGAGCGAAAGTTCCGCCATCGAGAGTCTTGCCGTTGCTGGTGAAACTCACCGTCCCAGTCGGACAGGCAGCTTGAGTTTCCTGCGGATTGGGAGCGCAAGAAGTGCCGGCCGCGTCGGTGACGTCGCTGCGCAGGAAGAATATCGTGCCGAAGGGTATGGTGCTGGTTTGATAAAATGTCCCGGTCGTGGAGTTGTACGCCACCAGCGTCTCCTTCGTCTGGCTGTTCTCTTTTCCTACGGTTACCGAAATCGGTGCCGAGTCGCTCGCTCCGAACGTGGAGTCGCCGGCATAGTGTGCCGTAACGTTGTAAGTTCCGCCGGGAAGCAAGGTGGTCGTGCCGCTGGCCACACCGCTGGCGTTAAGAGGGAAGAAGTCAACGCCGAGACTCTTGCCGGCCGGTGCAGCCATGAGCGCAACCGCTCCCGTTGGCGTGCCCGTTCCTGACTGTGCAGCCACCGTCGCGCTGATGTTGACCGCCTGGCCATGCGTGATGTTAGTCGGAGAGACACTCGTCAGCGTCGTGGTGCTGGGCGTGAAGCTGGCGCTGCTCCACTGGTTGACTAGGTTGTCGGCATTCACCGATCCCAAGCCTGTCGCCATGTCATAGCCGGTGGTGGTGAGCCACGCCGGGTTATTGGGATTGTTGGGATCGACCAGAATTCCATAGCCGCCGGCCGGGGCCGCGCTGCAATTCGGCGTGTTGGGATTGCAGGGAACCGAATTGTTGCCCTGCGTGATGTCGTAAAAGACGCAGGAGTTTCCCGTCACCGCCACCGTCGAGGAATTGCAACTCGCGCCGGTCTGCGCCGCCAGTTGGTAGAGAACATAGTTGGCATTGCCCTGGCGCGGGCTCGATCCCTGTGCCTCCATTTTCTGATTGACCAGCGCCATGATGCCCGCGAAGGCCGGAGCCGAGGCCGAGGTTCCACCGACGCCCACGAACGTGAAGTTCGTGAGGCTACAAGTTTCCTGACTGCCAAAGATGCCAGCATCGGCCTCGCAAATAATGTAGAAGCTGTTGTTAAAGCCATTGCTCGCGAACAAGGAGACATCGGGCAGATCGCGCAATCCGTCGCTCGGCACGCCGGCTCCGGTTTGCCACGAGGGCTTGCTGTAGCCCGAGAGGCATGCGCCAGTGTTGTCCTGAGTGGAGCAACTGCTGGGGCCACCGCTCCCGCTAATGATGTTCAGCAAGACTGAGTTATCCGGACACTGGCCAATTCCCAAGCCGGCGCAGGAATCGTTCCACGTGGTTTCCGGGATATAAGACTTCGCGGAAGCACCGGTGGTGGGGTCGTTGGTCGCGTTCCAGTAATTGGGCGCAGTGGCCGGAGTCTGGTTGAAATCGGTACCGCCGACCGCGACATTATAAGGAGTGGAAGCGAATCCGCTGACCGCCAATCCGTCCACGGCCGCCGCTTCGGAGTCGAAGTCGTCGCAACCTGCCGAGCCGCCGTCGCCCGCCGAGATCAGCGCCGTGATGCCCTGCGCCGCCGCCTGCTGCCAGAGGGAGTTGTAGAAGGCGTTGCCCGCATTGCCCAGCGTAGCCTCGCATATGCCGTAGCTCTCGCTCATCACCGGGGCGATGTTGTTGTCCACGATGTAGAGCGCGGAAAGATCCACGCCGAGCGCGGTTTCCGTGCGCGCTGAAACGACCAGATCAATCGTGGCATTTTTCGCCACCGCGCCCGACCAGGAAACGTCGAGCAGGGCTTCGGTCTCATCGCCGACGACTCCAGGGTCGGGGCCGTTCAAAATGATCGTGGGATCGTTGGCGGGCAAGCCGAAGAGGCTGCGGAAGGCCTCGATATCCGAAAGATGGATGTTCGTCTCGCCCACAATCGCGATGGTTTGCCCGGTGCCGTCGATGCCTGCGTTCCAGAGCGGGAGCACGTTGTAAATCGTCGCGAAGTCGGTGGGACCAAGCCCGTAGTAAGTCGTGGTCTGCGGGGTGAAGGTGAACAGGGGCAAGGGCGCGGTTTGGCGCGGCGTAACCGGCATCGGCGTCCCCACCACCGTTGAGTAAGAGCGCCTCGGGAAGTTGTGCAGAGTCAGCACGCCCTTCACGGCCGGCGCGAGCGCGGCGGGGATCGAGGGATCGCTGGCGTTGGCCCAGTGCTCCTCGCCGTTGACTGCGTACTTGTGGATCGCGGTGTGGAACGCCTGCTGCACCTGGCTGGCGGAACCGGAGAACTCAATCACCGTGCGGCCTTTGGAAGGAGCCGCGACTTGAAATCCGCTGGACCGCAACCACGCCGCGATCCTTTGCAGATCGCTGTCGGCGGGGCCGAACCGCCGGCCAAACTCCTCGGGAGTGAGCCACTTGTGATAGTTGGGCGAAGTCTTGTCCTGCTGCCCGTCGAGCAACGTGCGCAGCGCGGATTCCTGCTCCGGGCTGCGCTTCAACACCAATAGCATCCGTTGCATGGGCAGACTGGCGGGAGCTACGCCCTGGTCGAACTCCGGGCGCGCCAAAGGATGCTTATTGCCGGTGAGAACCGTGAGTCGTGCCGCATCGACCGGCTGCGTGATGAGTGGCCGCGGTGCCGTCGCGCCGGAAGAAACTGCGCTGCGATCCTGCGCCGCCGCGCCGCTGGCAACAACTAACAAAGCTAAAAGGGCAATAACAAGTGCGGATTTAGGAGAAGCGGGGTAGATTCGCATCACCGGGACAAGCCTCCAAACCAGCCAGTATAGCCGACTCCCAACGGAGCGTTAGCTAATTAATGAAATGTTGCCGTTTCATTAACAATAGGATCGTCGGTGAAATTGACTGGTACGATTCAGGGGACGGGTGAATAGCTAGACGTTAAGCTCTCTGGCCTAGCTTTCATGGGGAGAGCCACGACCGACATTTGAGGCTCCGCAGCGGCGTTTGCTCGAGCTAAGCCACCCCTTTAATTCGATCCTCGGCTACTTAGCATCGGCAGTAAGGGCGGGTTGCACGCCTCGCTCTACTGTGAGCCCTTTGGCAACAGCTTTAGCGTAGGTTGTGCGGGGCGAGCCGCTGGCCCAGAAGAGACACACCATGCCCCACGGCTCATCGAAGCGGGTCTTGCTCGCTTTGACAATGGCCGCCATCTTCTGTTGCAGCGCATCGCGCTTCTTCTTGAAATCGTTGTTCTGAAAAAGGGTCACGGGATCGGAGTTGCCTACGAATGCGCGCACGTCCTGGACAAGCGCGCCTGCCTCGACCATGGCCTCCGCCCAGTCCGTGATCACCATGACATCGCCAATGAGATACTCCACCCGGACATCGGCCGTGCTGAGGCCGACGAGGGGACCAAGGTTGACGTTCGCGCCGATGCCAAGCGCCGTCGGCCAAAGTTTGTCATCGACGATCTGGTAACGGAGCTGGTCAATCGCCTGATGCTGTGGGTCGAGAAGCGCCCGCAACGCCTGCCTTCCAAATTCGAGGTAGTACTGCTTCGCGCGAAGATTATCGGACGGGTCGAAGAACATCGAAGTGCAGTCTGCATCTCCGAACGAAGTTCGCAGCACGCAGGTCGACGGACCCCCATCGATGAACTGGCTGAGGAGAGCAGTTTTGTCTGGCAACGTGAGAAGCGTCAGCGCAATAAACCAGCTCAGGTAGTCGCCCATGATCTGCTGGTTCGTGTTCTGGTTGAGCGCGAAATGCATCTGCTCGCAGCTCATGTCCGGCAGGGCGACGGCCTTTCCGGCCCGATAGGTGGTCGTCGCCAGCACCGAATCGAATATGGCCTTGCGCAGTGCCTCGTTGCGCGCCATCGGATCGACCACCGCCGAAATGCTGTTTCCCGTGACCGTCTCCTTGATGGTCACGTCGCCGGTGACGGCGTCCGTCAGGGTCTCGCTGTTGCGGATCAACTCCGAGACCGTCAGATAGTTCAGAATCCCGAGCAGATTGATCTTGAGCGTGACCCCGCGTTTGCGCGTCTCCGAGAGCACACTGTTCAGCATCTTCACGCCCGGAGCCAGGATGTTGCCATCCTGCATGTCGTCTTCCAGGGCGGTGAGCAGGCTGAGGTCGCCGTCAAGGGCCTTGTGAACGGCCAGGTTCGCCTCAGGGCTCAATTGCGCGGGCTGGATCTCGTACTGGAACGCCGCTTGGTCGTCCGTGGCCGCGGAGAGCACCACGTCGAGGGATGCCTGAAGGCTGTGGTCCAGGCCGCCCTTGATTGCAGTGCTGAGCGTCGCGATCTCCGCGGGCTGCAAATCGGCCAGGAGTTTCTTGTCGCCGACGGGGTCCGTGCTGATGGCGCCGAGGAACGCTGCAATGAGGTCCGTGCTCCCCAGGCTCGCGGTAATCCCGGCGGACGCCGAGAAATCGGCCGTCAACGTAGTTCCGCTCTCCCGGAAGAAGCTCAGCTCGATCGTATCCGCATCTTCCCGGCGCACCCGCACCTGGTAAGACCCGGAGATGGTGAAAGTTGCGGAAAGCCCTGCGGTCAAGCCTGCCTTGACGGCAATCGTGCCGGCGCCCAAGGGCAGATCCACCGACGCCAGCGGGTTCGGCGACGCCGCGACTGTCACTCCGCCGCAGACCTTCAGGCTGCCTTGCCCGGACACGGTGGCGATATCGTTGATGCTAAGCGCTTCGAGGTCAGAGAGGTCCGCCGGGATGACATATGACGAAAGCGTCTGGCCGAGGGCGTCTCCCAACGTGGGCTCGCCCGCACCCAGCGGAAAGGCTTTCAGGTATTCCAGACTCACGGTGGTCGTCTTGTCGAAACCGAAGGTGAGGTCGCCATCGGAGCCGCTGACGCCAAGGTCGAGCGACCCCTGGAAACCGGCCGACACGTAGCCGGTATGATCCGGCACCTTAGCAGGAGAGTGGAACGGGTCGCCGTCAAAGAGATTGGTGCCGGGGCTGGCGTTGGCGCGAATCGTAGCCTGGGCAGTTGGCGTGACGTCGATTTCCGGTTTCGTGTTGCCGAGCTGAAATTCTTGCTGCGCCTTGGCCTGGAACTGGATGGGCTTTGTGGCGGCTTGAGTGAGAAGACTATCCTTTTTCGCGAGAAAATCGGGAAACACCGCCAAGTGCAGCAGCTCTGTCTTGAGGTACTTGATCAAGGAAGAAGGGTGACTGAGATCGATCTTTATGGACTCGACCGGTTTGTCGAGTTGATCCGTAACCTGTATGTCGGGCATGACCGCAACTCCTTTTTTGGTTTCACGGATCCAGCAAGAAGGGATGTCCCCGAATCCGGCGCCGCTCCGAGTTTTCCATTGTTACGGCGTTCCAGACTAACATCGCTAGAAAACCTTGGCTAGGTTATAGCCGAGGTGGACTCCGTGACCCGCTCCCATCGCGAGATAAACTTGCGCGACCACCGAGCCTCCAAAGCGAACCGCGCCTCCAACGCCAGCGTCTTGACGAAGGTGGGCAAAGGACAATCCAGATAGAGTCTGGCCCACGTTTCCCGCGTCATAGAAGGCGAGGCCTCCGATAGGTCCCGATATCGGAACACTGTATTCAGTCTGGATAAAAGTGGCGTCTGGAGCGCGGAAGCGATAGTCGGCGAAGCCACGCAGACTAAGGCGTGAGTCGATATCTGAACCTCCGACCGTCGGTTGCATGTAGAAGGGAATCACGTCTCCACTCCCGGCATGCGATAAAGCCAGATACGTTTTGATCTCAAGCTTTCCGAAATCGCAAGGGTCAGTTACGCGCAGATCGTTTGCAACACGCTCAGTCTGAGCCGGACTCTTCTTCCCCGTAGTCGGATCGATCTCAGGGGCCGACTTCTCGCGCTGATCGACAACGCCGCAGGAGTGCCCAATGAATTGATAAAAGTTTCGTTTGAAGAATGGAAACGTCTTCACCTTCGTCGCCGGGACATACTCCTCGATCACCCCTCCGAATTGGATAGTTTCGTCGCCGCTGAAAACAAATTGTTGGAAGGAATAGTGTCCCGTATCACGGTCGGAATACCAATGATAGTCCGCCTCATTCAGAAAGCTATAGACGAAGCGTCTCTTCATGAGCGGGGGCGTCTCCTTGGCCGCATCGGCATCCGGCGAGACAGGCTCCGACAGAACCCTGGCAAGAGTCGTGACGCCAGTCCCGTAGTGCATGAAGGGAGGTTGGGAGGCTAATCCCGGCGCGGTGGTTTCGGAGAAGTTGAGGTTCACCGCGTTAGCGCTGGTGAGACCGGGCAGATCGGGCTGGCGATACTCAATTTGCCCGTTCAGCGTAAGCCAGTTGAAGATCGGCATCCTCGCCGATGCGCCTCCGTAGGTCTCGTTGAGCTGATAAACGTACTTGGTGCTGGGCGAAGTTGAGCCCAGACCGTAAAAGGCAACCGTCTGCACGCTCCGGTGCGCGCCCGCGAAGCTGAGCCCGAACACGCTCTGTGTGCAAAGAGGCCCAAGGCGATGACAAGTTTCCTTCGCGCGCGAACCGTTGGGTCTCACCGGCCCCACAAATCTGCTGCCCGGAACATAATGCAGCGGCGGCAGCCAATCCACGCCGCCCGAGGCAAACCACGAACCATTCGTAGAACCAGCCACCGTGACGTATCGATGCACAAGAGACTTATACCCCTGTTCATAATCCGGAGTTAGCCGCAACGAACCCGCGCGAAGATTCGGGTCTGCCTTTGGAGCAAAGGGCGATACATAGTGAATCTGATCTTCCAGCACTCCTCCCAACGCCATGCCGTTACCCGGCGGCACGCCCGAGAAGGTGAGGTGCGCCGGCGTCTCCGAAAACACGGCTTCAATGCAGTCCAAGCTTTGATGAATGTCCGCAAAGAAGTTGGGGCACGAGTACTTTTTTGTCTGAGCGAACGCAGTCTGCGAAGAGCCGATGGACAATGCAGCGGCGATTGAAACAACCAAGCACTGGAGCGATGGTCTTAAGCTGAATCGCACGTCTCTTCACCTCAGATGGAGTAGCTTTTTGGCGTTGGCCAGATAGTTGACTGCATCCTGCGCTGTGTAGATCTGCTTGAGGCTCATCGGTGGCTTGATCCCCCGTTGCTTCATGGAATATTCCATCGCGCCTGCCATAGCCATCATGAGATCCGTGGGCTTGCGAACCTCAGGCGGCTGCTTAGGCAGCGCCGTCGCTTCAATTACGGCGGGAGTGGCGTCGCCTGGCGCGATCGCTGCGTGGGCCGTCTGTATATCCGCGGCGGAAACCGCGGCCGATACGAACGGCGGCGGCAACTGTATATCCGGTCGCGGCGCGTCCAGGTCCAGAACTCCTTCAAAGGTTGGCGCCTGCGCCTCGCGCCAGTTGAACGGAGTCTTGTTCGCGCAGAACATCTTGCGTACCGTTGCCACAATCGACGAGTGCTCGAAGTTCTGGCCGCTGATGACCCGGTTGGCCGAGATACGAGGCGACACGAACACCGCAGGCACCCTCACGCCCAGCCTGCGAAAGTCAAACGGAGGGTTGACCGAGTGGTCCACATCCGGAAGGTTTGCATTCACCGGACTAGGGGAAACACTCGGTGGCGTCACATGGTCGAAGATTCCGCCGTGCTCGTCATAAACGATAAGCAGCAGAGTATCTTGCCAATCCGGACTTCCCGTCAGTGCGTTGTAGACGTCCGCAATCAGCCCCTCACCTTCATCCATCGGAAAATCTGGATGCTGGCTAGTGGCGAACGTGCCCGCCGTAAAGCTGTCGTCATACGAAGGTTCGATGAACGTGTAGGCGGGCAAATCCCCGTTCGCACAATCGTCAGCAAAATCGCTGAACGGGTGAAACGCACTTTGACGATCGAGTAAGTACAGATTCGCCATCAGTACCGATGAGCCGTCACTGTAAATTTTATAGGTATCCATATTGCCGGGCTCATCCATTGCTTCAAAGATCGTATGGAGTGTGGCAGGAGCGGCGACGACGTCCTGTGTCAGCGATCCATTCGAGGTCGCGCCATGCGCGAACAGACGATTCGGAATCGTCGGACCGGGAACCGAGGAGAACCAGGTGTCGGAAACGGCATACGCCTTCGCCAGCGCGGAAAGGACCGGAACCGTGTCTGGAGTGAAACACTTCATGATGTTGGCGGCTTGTGTCGAGTCATTGCTGACCAGCGCATAGTCTTGTACGAAGCCCTGCATTCTTGGTTGTCCAGCGTCACTGCCTTGTGTGTTTCCAAAGATCTGCACGTTCACATTCACAAACTCATGTCCGGGATCGGGTATCAGATCGTGCACGGTGCGCGCGTTCCGACTAACCCTGACCAGAGGCCCATTCGGGCCGAGCGGGTTGGTTTCGTTCCCGGTCAGGCCGTTGACTCCAGGGAGAAAACCCAGGACATGATCAAAGGAGCGGTTTTCCATCATCAACACAACCAGATGCTTGAAGAGGTCAGCCATTGAACGACTCCATTAAGAATTCAGACCGGCAATGAGAGCAGACCGTCAACTCTCCAGATTTAAGCAAGATTCAGCGGACCCCTAATCCATTTGGAATAGCAAAATCTTCAGATCGGAGCGCCCCACGCGTTCGATCTTGTCGAAGTGTCCAGCGGACGGATATGTTACTCCGCTCTCTCCAATCCACCTAGCGCCCCTTGGCGCTGTCGGGCAGGGTCAACCTGTCCAAGCGTTGACAGTTAGCGTATAGTATTGGCCTGCTGCAGTACAGGAGGATAAGACGATGGCTTCGAAAAAGATGGTTTCTATACCCGGCAGCGAGAAACAACCTCTCAAAGACGCGCACGTGGTCGGGCCTGCTCCGTCCGACGAACGGCTTGAGGTGACGGTTCGCATTCGTCCCAAGAACGCTTTACCTGAAGCGCAGGATCTCTTGAAGCTTTCGGGAACTCCCCTGGGGCAGTTGACGCATGAGCAATACGAGGAGCGTTACGGCGCCGACCCCAAGGATCTCGCGCTGGTGAGAAAGTTCGCCAAGGAATCCAACCTTAACGTGGTCCGGGAAAGTGCCGCGCGGCGCAGTGTCATCCTTGCCGGCACGGTCGTTGACTTCAACCGCGCCTTCGGAGTAGACCTGCAAACCTACTCGTATCCCGCCGGCACCTATCGAGGCCGCACCGGGCCCGTGCAGATTCCCGCCGAACTCGCGAGCGTGGTCGAAGGAGTTTTTGGTCTCGACAACCGTCCCGTCGCTAAGCGGCATAGTTCCCCTCCTCAGGCGGTACCTGCCTGCGCTCCCCGTCCGTTCACCGGGGCGGAACTCGCCAAGATCTACAATTTCCCGCAGGGCTTTAACGGCTCCGGCCAAACCATCGGGATTATCGAGCTAGGAGGTGGCTATCGCCCGTCGGATCTCGATACGTATTTCTCGAGTATCGGACTCCCCACCCCAACCGTGACCCCGGTTTCGGTCGATGGCGGCACGAACGCGCCGAGTAACGCCAATAGCGACGATGCCGAGGTTGTTCTCGACATCCAGGTGGCAGGCGCCGCGGCTCCGGGCGCGAAGTTCGTAGTCTATTTTGCGCCCAACGATGCCTCCTCCAGCGGTTTTCTGGACGCACTCACCAAGGCGATTCACGATACCGAAAACAACCCTTCGGTAATTTCCATAAGTTGGGGTGGCCCGGAAGAGACTTCGACCAACAACTTCCAGGTGCAGTTTGACAAGGCCCTGCAAGCGGCGGCTTTGTTGGGAATCACGGTATGCGTCGCGGCCGGAGACAACGGCGCCGCCGATGTTGGACCGAAAGCATGGGATGGTAAGGCGCATGTTGATTTTCCGTCGGCAAGCCCCTTTGCGCTTTCGTGTGGCGGAACCCGCCTCCTGTCCGAGAATGGCGTCGTCATCACAGCCGAGTCGGTCTGGAACCAGAACCAGGCAGACGTGTCCCCCGATGCCGGCCCCAACGGCTCTTTCGGATCGGGCGGTGGCGGTGTGAGCGGCGCGTTCCCGCTGCCGGCTTATCAGCAACAAGCTAAGGTGCCCGGGTCTCTTAATCCGAAAGGGTTCAAGGGTCGCGGTGTCCCCGATGTTACCGGCGACGGCGACCCGGATACGGGTTACAACATTCTGGTCGACGGGCAAAAAGTGCAGGAGGGCGGCACCAGCGCAGTCGCTCCACTGTGGGCCGCGCTGATAGCCATCATCAACCAGAAGCTGAAAGGACGAGTCGGATTCGTGAATCCGCAGCTTTATGCGCTGCCCGCCAGCTCTGGCGCGTTCCACGATGTTACGGTGGGGAACAATCGCGTCAGCTATCAGCAATTCAAGAATGTCGGCTATGATGCGGGGCCCGGGTGGGACGCGGCCAGCGGACTTGGCTCTCCGGACGGGACGGCGCTTTCCAACGTTCTCAAAGCGGGTCAGCCGGTTGCCGCTCCCGCGCCGCCTCCATCCAAAAGCCCGAAGCCAAAGGCAGCTACTGCTCGAAAGGTTAGCCGTCCTGCAGCTTCGGCTCAGTCCAAGCGCAAACCTGCTTCCCGCTCGACAAAAAAGAAGTAGCGGAACTTTGCATAGCGGATTGGGTCGCCCGGGCCGCGCTCGGGCGCCTCAATCGCGCGCGAAAACGGTCAGCGGCAATCCGCAACGCCACAACGAGTTTGGTTACGGATTCCGTGTCGACGATTGTTCCAGCAATTCCTTCAAATACTGCTGCCACACCGCCGCCCAGGTGTGTGTGCCGTGACCGTGCGTCTTCTCGGAAGCGGGTAGCAGCACGAATCTGCCGTTCTTCACATTCTTGATCTCGCGCTCAGCGATTCCCAACTCCGGCGGATTGATGAAGTCATCGGCGGAGTTGATGAACGTCACCGGCGCTTTAATAGAACCAAGTTTCGCCGACGGGTCATAGTCCCGCGAAGCGCTGACCGCATAGAGAAAGTCGTTGGCGTCGAGTTCCGCCACGGTCCGCTTCATCGCTTCCTCGAGATACTTGTCGGCGGCATCGCGCGTCGGCAGATCCTGCTGCATGTGCAGCGGCGCGCTCCCGGCGACGAGCAGAAAATCCGCGGCGATCTGAAGTGCGGCGCGAGGCTCGCTGGTATATTCGCCGTTTTTCCATTCGGGGTCCTGGCAAATGCCGTCGATAATCATTTTCCGCCACATCCGATTTCGTCCGGCAATCTGCACTGGCAAACATGCCAGCGGCATCAGCGCGTCCATCGCGTCGGGATAGGCCTCGCCCCACATCCATGAATGCATGCAGCCCATCGATGTCCCCATCACCAGGCGGAGGTGATCCACGCCCAGCCCCTTTTCAACCAGTTCGTGCTGCAGCGATACCATGTCGGCATAGTCATATTGCGGAAAGCGCGCGTGCATGCCGTCGCTTGGCTTGCTGGATTTACCATGGCCGATGTTGTCCGGCAGAATGATGTAGTACTTGCTCGCGTCCATCAACTCTCCCGGTCCAAATAGAACACCGGCAAATATCGGACGGAGAAACTGGTGTCCCGTACCTCCCGTGCCATGGAGGATCAGAACGGCGTTGGTTGTGCGCCCGCTGGCGTCCTTCACGGGTGAGCCGAAGGTGGTGTAGTGCATCCGCAACTCCGGCAGGGTTTCGCCCGATTGAAAGCGAAAATTGTGAATGACAAAGTCACCTTCGTGAGCCGCCGGCCCGCTGGCCGTGTTTTGGGCCGCATGTTCTGCCCCCGTCTGTGCGACGGCTTGCCCTGGAGCCAGCATCATCACCAAAGCCACAAACAGCCCCAGGGGCGTCACGATCCTTGCCGTTGTCCCAGCCATCGTCCCTCCAAATAGCCGCCATATTGAACTCCAGGAAGGCCGAAGTTTACACCAGTTCCCGACAAATCCGTTTCTGTAACGTCTAACGGGTGACGCCGCATGTTAGGCTTCTGCGGGGACTACGGAGACGCAGGTGATTGGCCGAGTCTTTAAAGCATTTCAATATCGCGATTTCCGCCTGATGTGGTTTGGCGCCTGCACGTCGAGCATCGGCACCTGGATTCAAATTGTGGCGCAAGGCTGGCTGATCTATCGGCTCAGTCACTCCGCGTTCTTGCTGGCGCTGGATCAATTTCTTGGCGGCATTCCCATCTTTCTGTTCTCTCTGATCGGCGGCGTGGTGGCCGATCGCGTGGACCGCCGGAAAATTCTGCTCGCCTCCCAGTATGTGCAGATGGCCACCGCCGGGCTGCTCACCATCCTGGTAGCCATGGGATGGGTGCACATCTGGCACATTCTTTGCCTTTCCTTCATTTCCGGTCTGGCCCAGGCCTTCGGCGCTCCGGCTTACCAGGCGCTGATTCCCACTCTCGTCGAGAGGGAAGACATGCCGAACGCCATCGCCCTGAATTCGATCCAGTTCAACGTGGCGGTCATGGTCGGGCCGGCACTCGCCGGGCAGGCCTTAGCGAGGCTGGGAGAGAAGTGGTGCTTCGGGCTGAATGCGCTATCTTTCTTGGCGCCCATCGTCTCGTTGTCGATCATCCGCGCCCGCTTCCTGCCGGTGAAGACCACGGAGTCGGTATTCGCGAGCCTGAAACAGGGCATTCAGTTTGCCCGCAAGCAGAGCTCGATGGAAGCGCTGATTGTGCTGGCTTTCTGCATGACCGCTTTGAGCATGCCCGTGCGCACTTACTTTCCCGTATTCGTTAAGGACATTTTTCGCCGGGGCCCGGAAACCTTCGGCAATCTTCTAGCGCTCATGGGACTCGGTTCAATTTGCGGCTCGCTGGCCATCGCTAGCGCTGGCAATATGAAAAAGAAGGGGCTCGTCGCTCTCAGCGCGCTCATCTGCCTGGGCGTTGGGATCTCCGGCTTCGCATTATCGAAGTCTCTGCCCTTGAGCGGGACCTTCCTGGTGCTGGTCGGTGCATCCATGATGGCGGTGTTTGCCACGGTGAATTCGCTGGTGCAGTTGATTACCACGAACGAAATGCGCGGGCGCGTGATGAGCGTGTACAGCTTTGCATTTCGCGGCGGCATGCCGATGGGGAATCTGTTGTCGGGATGGCTCGTCCCCGTGTTTACCGCGCCGGCAGTGCTCAGCCTCAACGGATTCCTGCTCATTCTGCTGGCCCTGTATTTCTTGCTGGTCCAGCGGCGACTGGCTGCGCTCTGATTTGACAAGCGGCGGGGCAGCCCACTGAGGAAGTGGGCGCGGCCAACAAGCGATTCACCCCCTGAATGGTGGCCGTCTCAGATTCCCGGCAATTCTCAATAACTTCATTTATGGGAAGGCAACACCGTCCAGATCGCGGGATCCTCGGCCCCCAGCACCCACGAACAAAAGCCCTGCAAATTGCGATCGCGGGCTAGATTCAGGCGCTCCTGGAATCCGCGCTTGTCGGTGTAGAAAACCCACTCGCGAGTATCGTCCCTGTAGAAGTAGAACCAGGCCGTGCGGTCGAACGAGTCCCACTCGGGATGCGGGTGATAGGCAGCCAGATACTGGTCGACTTCCAACTGCCCGACGTATTCGGCGGTCGGATTCGGTTTTTCATCCTTACCGGGGTCTCCCGCAAACCAGTGATATCCGTATACCGGAATGCCCAGCAACAGCTTTTCCTTGGGCACGAATTGCAGCGCGTATTCCAGTTGTTGCACCGTCCACGGATAACCCGCGACCGGGCCGGGGGCCGTCCATCGCGTGTTTTGATCGTAGGTCATCAGGCAGATCAGGTCCGCTACCTGAGATAGTGCCTTCAGATCGTAAGCGCCGCGCCAGTTGGCATAGAGCCAATGAGAGTAGCTGCTCTTCCCCGGAGCGCCGGGGGCATTGGGCACGGTGGCGATTGTAAGTTGCAAGCCGTCTTTGTGGAGCGCGGCCGCGGTTGCGGCAACGAAATCCGAGAGCAGATCGCGATCGGTCCACTGCACATTTTCGAAATCAATCTGAAAGCCGCTGTATCCGTTCTTCTTGCACTCGCTAAGAATCGAGTCGATGAAGGCCTTGCGCGCCGCCGGAGTCGTGAACAGTTTATGCAGTTCGGCCTGCGCGGTGGTGGCGACGATCGGCATGACCGGCACATGGTGCTGCGCCGCGGTCTGCAGCACGGACGGATTAGGTCCACCCCAAATCAGTCCGTTGCCGTCAACGCCATACCAGGCAGGCACGAGAATGTCGATTTTGTCCGCGTGCTCGCTGAACGACTGCACGGAGTTGGGGCTGTCCGTCATGTAGAAGAGCGCCTTGGGCTGCGCCGCGGCCATAATCGCGCTCACGAAAAGAAGAATGACGTACTTCATCGGATAACTCCTGGCGGTTGCATTTGAATCGGGACTAATGTGCACCGGACCAAGCTTAGAGCAGCAAACTGCGGCCCAGGGCTCCGGTAACTTCATCCTGGGTTGCCAAAGCCAGATTGCGCGCGATCCCGCTTAATGGACGAAGTTGGTCGGCGAAATCCCATGCCAAATCCCGGGCGGCGCGAATGTTCCAGATCGCCAGCAAGCGCCCGATCTTTCCAGTGTCCTCGACAATCTCGCCGGCAATTCCAGTCGCGAGGAATTGCAGAGCCTGCGGAAGCACCGCTTCCAGTATCCCGTTGACGGCCTCGAAGTCGCTGTACTCCGGGCTCTCCTTGAGCGGCACAAGCTGCATTTCGCCGTCGGTCCGAAGCAGAGCCAGCGCCAGATCATGATTAATGTGAGCGTTCATTCCGGCCAGGGCAAACTGAATACGATCGATCCCACCGGCAAAGCGCGCCTCGAACAGCGCCTTCCAGGAACTGGGAACCTCGGCGGAGTTCTGCAGCCGACTTGCGACTGCACTGAAATAGAGCTGGGCGAATACGACATCGAGGCGAGTGAGCCAGAGCGGATTTTTCCATCCGCCCGGCGGAGGACAAGTATCGACCTGCTGCGTGACCTTCAAGTAGAGCAGGTTGAACCACTTGAGGCCATCGCTGCCCGGTAATACGCCGTCCATCGCTTCCATCCTCGTTATCACGTCTGCAATCGCAGTGACTTCAGGCCCGCTGAGGATTTGCAGAAGCTGCTGGTCTGCGATAGAGCCGTTCATTGACTTCTCCTTCTGAGGGTTCAGTCCCGGAAGACAGCTTACAACACACACCGAGCTTATGGCTTGCGCCCCGCGTTACACTATCGGCGGAGAAACTCATGTCCCGCTGCACTGCCTGTAGCGCTGAACTGCCGATTGCGAGCCACTTCTGCTCCGCCTGTGGAGCGCCGGTGGGTTCGGACGATGCCACGCTGACGTCAGCCTCTGCCGCCGCAACCATTGCCGCCGACGAGGCTGCGACCATGGAATTCGCGGCAGTGGAAGCGCCGCATCCGCACCGTGCAGCATCGTCCTCGTCGTCGCGTCCGCCCAGTTCCGCCGCGTATTCTCTGAGCGAAGGCCGCTTTCTTCCCGGGCGCCTGCTCGCCGGCCGTTATCGCATCATCGCTCTGCTGGGAAAAGGCGGCATGGGCGAAGTCTATCGCGCCGACGATCTCACGCTCGGCCAGCCCGTCGCGCTGAAGTTCCTTCCCGAAGAAGCCAGCCGCGACGAGAGTTTGCTGGAGCGATTCCGCAATGAGGTGCGCATCGCGCGCCGCGTCTCGCATCCCAACGTCTGCCGTGTCTACGACGTTGGAGAAGTCGACGGCCACACTTTCTTCACCATGGAATATGTGGACGGAGAAGACCTTGCATCGCTGCTGCGCCGCATCGGCCGGCTGCCGCAAGACAAGGCCATAGAAATAGCCCGCCAGCTTTGCGCCGGCTTGGCCGCCGCGCACGCGAAAGGCGTGTTGCATCGCGATCTCAAGCCGGCCAACATCATGCTCGACGGCCGGGGCCAGGTCGTAATCACCGACTTCGGACTCGCCGGTCTCAACGATCAGATTCAAGGCGCGGACATTCGCAGCGGCACCCCAGCCTACATGTCGCCCGAGCAGCTCGCAGGCAGGGAAGTCACCGCCAGGAGCGACATCTACGCCCTTGGCCTTGTGCTGTATGAAATCTTCACCGGCAAGCGCGCGTTTACCGCGGAAGCTCTTGCCGAAGTCGTGCGTACGCGCGGTGAAGCCACGCCCAGCCGGCCTTCTTCGGTCGTGAAAGATCTTGACCCGGCGGTGGAGCGCGTCATCCTTCGTTGCCTCGAACCGGAACCCAGCCGCCGTCCCGCATCCGCGCTCAGCGTGGTCGGCGCGCTTCCCGGAGGCGATCCCTTGGCCGCGGCTCTGGCCGCGGGCGAAACACCTTCCCCGGAAATGGTGGCTGCGGCTGGTGAAACTGCGGGGATTGCGCCGCGCATCGCCATTGCATGTCTGGCGGCGATTCTGATCGGTTTGGCGGGAGCGCTCTATGTCAGCATCCGGCACAGCGCCCTCGATCGGATGGGAGTCGAGCAGTCGCCGGAAGTGCTGACCCAGAAGGCGCGCGAGATGATCGCGCGTTTCGGATATGAAGGCCGGCCCGCGGACAGTTTTTCCTACTTCGACTACGACATGAATTTCATCCGCTACGTCGAGAAGCACGACCAGCCCCGTCCGCAATGGGATCAGGTGCTGCAAGCTCGGCCTTCGGTGCTGGAGTTCCTGTACCGGCAGAGCCCCGAGCCCATAATCGCCAGCGAATTTCATTTCTTCCCGATGCTCACGCCGGGAATGGTGAGCCAGACCGATCCGGCGCCCACCCAGTCGGGAATGGTTCGTCTTCAACTCGATCCGCAAGGCCGCCTGGCGGCATTCGAAGCCATACCCCCGGAACGCGCAGATCCGCCCACCGGCACAACCCAGCCGTTCGACTGGAAGATTCTATTCACCGCGGCGGACCTCGATGCCGCGCAGTTTCAAACGGCGCAACCGATCTGGAATTCGCTGGCGTCGCCCGACACCCGCGCCGCCTGGACGGGAAAGTGGCCCGGTACCGAGCGGCCTTTGCGCATCGAGACCGCCGCTTTCCAGGGCAAGCCCGTCTACTTTTATCTGATTGGCGACTGGACAGAGGCGCCGCGAATGCAGGCGCCGCCGGAATCCGCTGGGCAGAAGGCAAGCGAAATCGTAGGCCTGCTTTTCGCGGTGGCGGGGATGGTGGGAGTTGTCCGGTTGGCGCGGCGTAATTACCGGCAGGGTCGCGGAGACCGGCAGGGAGCTTTGCTCCTTGCCAAAATCGTTTTTGGACTGATGATCGCGCTGTGGGCGCTGCGCAGTCATCTGGCGCCCGGATTCGGGACTCTCATGCCGATGATCCTCGCCATCAGCACGGCATTGTTCCTGTCGGGCCTGACATTTGTCATGTATCTCGCGCTCGAGCCCTACGTCCGCCGCTATTGGCCGCAATCCATTATTTCGTGGAGCCGTTTGCTGACTGGCCGCGTGCGCGATCCGCTGGTCGGCCGCGACCTCCTGTTTGGCGTGCTGCTGGGCGTGATCTGGATTGTGGTTTTCAAAGCCAACGAGTTTGCGCTGATGAAAGTGGGAGCCTCGCCCGACCTGTATTCCACCGACTATCTAGTAGGCGCGCGTCGCGCGGCCGGCGCATGGCTCGCTCAGTTTCCGTCGACAATTCTCGGGACCTTGCAGTTCTTTCTTTTCTTCCTGGCAGCGAAGGTAGTGCTCAAGAGAGACTGGCTGGCCACGATCGCCATGGCCGCCATTTTTACGGGCTTGAGGTTGCCGGGATCGCATCATCTCGCGGTCGACGCGCCCACCTTGATTGTGGTCTACATGATCCTGGCCGTGATCGTGTATCGCTTCGGCCTGGTGCCGCTGGCGTGTGCGATCTTCACCGTCGATCTGTTCCAAAGCGTGCCGTTCACCGGAGATTTCTCCGCCTGGTATTTTGGCACGACGATATTCGCGCTGCTCAGCATCGTCGTTCTGGCCGGATGGGGTTTCTATAATTCGCTCGGCGGCGAGCCGCTGTGGGAACCGGACCAGCTCTAAGGTAACTAGCGGGGGGATGCCGCGTCCCCCCGGGTTGGTCACCGCAAGTCGATCCTCTCCCACAACTGCAAAAGTTGCAGTGAACTGAGAGTTGAGTTGTGCCACGCGGCTGCTACCCTGGCGTGACCGCGCGTTGGCTCGTCAGCGAGCGGTCGATGCCGCCGGCTTCGATTTGGTTTTCGCCACCGCTCCTTTTTTCGCCGCAGGTACAGTGGTTAGCGACCCCTGCTGCTCGAGGGACCCAAGGAACCAACTGAAGTCATCTTCATCCAGCCAGAACAACTGCCCTCCACCGGCCTGATAGATGACTACGTCGAATACTGTCGGTGAGCCGCCGACAGTGATGGTGAGCGGGATCGTGTAGCGGCCAGCGTTGCTCGGGTCGGGGGTCGCAGCTCCGGAGAATGGAACCCCACCATTCGTCCCGTCAGCGCCAAAGAACAAGCCTGGATCGCTGACCAGTCCGGTTCCGGTCAGAACACCGCTACTAACCGATCCCTGTCCGACAAAGTCGAATTCCCAGAAAGAGTCGTTGTTATACTCCTGCGCTCCAACGGCATAGTTGCCTGCAAAGCTGGCAGTCGATGGGTCCGTTTGCGGAATCAGGACTCCTGTGCCCTGGAGAGGCGAATCCATGTCGGCAATCAGGGCGCCTCCGAATCCGCTCTTCGTGTTGTTCGGATCGTTCAGATTGAGCTTCGGGTCCGTCAGGTAGATCCCCAGCGTGCTGAGGTCCAGCAAGGAGTCGACGCTGACCAGCGTCATGCTGCCGTATCCGTTGACCGCGCTCCCGTTCCCGTTGACCGGGATGTTTGAGACGGAATACGAGCCCGTGATTTGGACATCGTTGACGAAAAAGCCTGCCTCATCGTTATCCACGACGCCCTGGAGTATCGTGGCGCTGGTACCAGCGGGAGTGGCAGTAAACATGCCGGCCGCGGCATAGAGGATCGTCTCAATCCCCCACGAGTTGCTTTCGAGGCCAAACACGGAACACACCTGGCCGTTGGCGCAAGGTGCTCCGAGCGATGCGCCAGTGAAGGTCCCCGTGCCCTGCCCGAACGCCGACCCGACACCCGAATCGTCAGCATCCACATCAATGATCCGTATAGCTTCCGGACCAATGATGTAGTAGTTGATGGCGGGGCCGACGCCGGTGATAGTGCCGCGCCCGAAGGAGTCGGGCGCTGAGACTGTTCCACTAAGAGGCGTTCCCAGCGTCACACCATTTTCTGCATCGTTGGTGTCGACAAAGCCATTTTGCAAGGAGGTGCCACTGATCGAGAATACGCCTCCGCTTACAGTTGGAAAGTAGTCACCGTCAACGCCCGAGAAGGTGAAGGCATAACTCCCGCCGAGCGTGCTCGGTAGTGTCTGCAGGTCCATGCTTCCACTGGATGTGGCCGTCCCATCAAACTGAACGACGAGGGCGTGACTGTTATTCACAAACTGGACGCCGAGGATTTCGCTCCCGTTCGCGCTCAAGGCTGCGTTGGTCCAGTTCAGGGTGAGAGTCGCCTGGCCGGGGGCGGTTGCAGGATTCGACAACTGCAGCGCGTCAGTTAGTGGCGCGATTGTGGAACCAATATAAGTGAATCCAGAACCGTCGTTATAGTCCTGTTCGCCGCCCAGAACGTTGCCCTTCGCGTCGATAATCACCGACCCTGCGAGAGCGTAAAGAGCCGAGCCACCATCCACGGACTCCAGTCCGCTCAGATAGAACGAATAGACGCCTCCGGTGTTGGTCAGGATGAAGTCGGCCGCCGTCGACACTCCAGGAACCGTAGCCGTCACCGTATAAGGTCCGCCGGTCGTCCCATTCGCTATGAGTTGCACCGTGGCTACGCCGCTCGCGTTGGTCGTAGCCGTCACCGTATTCGTTCCACCCGTGAATGTGCCGCTTGGTCCCGTCGTTGGAGCTGTGAATGTCACCACCGCGCCGCTCACTGGGTTCTGGTCAATGTCCAAGACAGTCGCCCCCAGCGGCGAAAACGGTACGGTGACCGTCGCGCTTTGCGGCGTTGTTCCGATCGCCGCCGTGATCGATGCCGCCGCCCCCGCTGTGTTCGTCAGGCCGAAGCTGGCTGGCGCCGTCGCACCCGTGGCCGAGGCTGTCACCATATAGGTGCCGGCTATGGTATTCGCTGTGAACGTCGGGGAGGCATTGCCGTTCGCGTCCGTCGTTACGGTTGCCGTATTCGTTCCGCCCGAGAATGTGCCGCTTGCACCCGTTCCCGGAGCCGTGAACGTCACCGTCACGCCGCTCGTTGGCGATCCGTTTGTCTTCACCGTCGCCACCAGCGGATTTGCAAATGCCGTGCTGACCGTCGCGCTTTGCCCTGACCCGCTCGTCGCCGTGATCGTTACGACCGGAACGGCTGCGTTCGTCAGACTGAAACTGGCCGGCGCCGTCGCTCCTGTAACCGAAGCCGTCACTGCATAAGTGCCGCTGGTCGCATTCGCTGTGAACGTGACCGAGGCCACGCCGCTAGCGTTGGTTGTGGCCGTCGTCGAAGCCGTTCCACCCGAGAATGTGCCGCTTGCGCCCGTTCCCGGAGCCGTGAACGTCACCGTCGCGCCGCTCGTCGGCGATCCGTTTGTCATCACCGTTGCCACCAGCGGATTTGCAAACGCCGTGCTAACCGTCGCGCTTTGTCCTGATCCGCTCGTCGCCGTGATGGTTACCGTCGGAGGAGGAGGTGTCGACTTCGAACTGCTGCCGCAGGCCGTCCAGAAAACTAAGGCCACGATAATTAAGCCAAGGGCGCTCGCGTAGACTTTACGGTTCATAGTCCCTCCCCTGCCGTCTTCCGGCTGGCACGCTCGCGTGCCTGCGGCGATATCAGAAACCCGCGCTCGTTTCGGATGTTATAGACCTCGCCGCCCACTTTTACGGTGCGGGTCAGGAAGACGTGCTTGTCTTTAATCGTCTTCATGACGCCGGTCACCTCAATTTGCTGGCCGGCTGCGACCGAGACCGCGCCCTTGCCGCGCAAACCGAACATCCCCAAACTCGCATCCACCGGACCGGAGGGAGTTGCCAGCAGGAGATGCGAACCCATAATCATTCCCGCGGCCGGTTTTGTGAGCACACTCGACACCGTTCCACTGATTGTGACTTCCTGGGTGACGTCATAGCTGAACGGCCCTGCAGGCCGGGCCGTGACTGCCGATGTTTGCGCCTGAGCTGGTAGAAATGCGAACAAAGACAAGAGGGCCAACCCGCATAGCCCTGCGCATAGCCGTTTCATAGTTTGCCTCCAGCTTGAGTGTTGACACAATATTTCTGGCTTCGGATTTACGAATCGTACGCTTCTCCGGCCCTGCCTACAACGGGTTTTCCAGCGGCCCGAGTTACTCTCGTTTCAGGATCTCGTCGATTGTCACGATATCGGTCAATCCGGAGCAGCCGTAGATTGCCGGTAGAATGCGATCCGCCGGGTAAGTGCGCCGCAATTCGGCGACGCGCTCCGTTCCCGACCGATAAGCGGGAAGATACATTCGGCCGAGTAACGGATGTTGACCCCAGGCGCCAGAAAGCTTGTCGGCGCGCTCTTCGGTGACCAGGAAATCCCGGCGAAGAATGGGCGCCACTTTTTCTCGCTGCATTTGTTCTCCCCAGGTTAAATACGACGACTGGTTCTTGGCATCATCCTGCAGTAACGCCAGCAGCACGCCGATCTGCAGATCTTCGTCGGGCAGTTGCTCGATTTCGGTTACGCCATGGGCGATGAGAATGGCGTTGTTCGCGAGTCCCTCGAACAGGGTGGCCGCGCGCGTGTTCATGGTCAATACCGTGGCTTCGAAGCTGGCTTTCCCGCGGACGTAGTGATCCTGTAAATAAGCAAACGTGGTGACGTGCCCGGGCACAACTTCGTGGCTCACCAATTGCTCGAACTCCGGAACGGAGATTTGCAACGACGCGTTGATCTCGTAAGTGGCTTCGTATTTCGGAGTGCCATCCGTGTTACGCGCGCGACCGATGTAGTTCATCGAGCCCGAAAACCATGCGTCCTTAATCGGAAGAAATTCGATATTGGCGCGAGGCACGGACGAGAGATCATGGGGAAGATAGGGCAACAAGTTGACCGCGCTGAGGTGGTCAAAGTGCGCAATCATGGCCGCGCCCAGAGCGCGAACCGAAGCCATTGGAACCACTCGGTCCCGCCGCCAGGCATCGACCGCTCCGAGCACACCGGCAGAACTCGAGGTCGAGTAACCGGCGCGACTCAATAACTCGGCAACACGCTCCCGTTTCGCTTCCGGCTTCGATGCTTCCGGCGGCCGGCCCGTCGAGGACTCAACGCACCGTGCATAGGGAACGGGCTTGCCTTTGCCAAGCACTTCCATGGCAAGGTCCCACATCGTTTCCAGGCAAAGCGCCAGGCCGAGCAGATACTGGCCGCGTATCCCGCCGATTTTCCCCGCTTCATCGCGAATTCCGGCGATGGCTTGCAGCAAATCCACCTGACGCAGATACTCTTCCACTGCCTGACGGTCGACGTTCTTGCCGGAAACTCCGCCCGTCTCTCTCACCCGCGCCGCCGCCGGAGCAGTATAGGCCGGAGGCAGCGGCTCGTCCGAGAACCACGAGTCGGCGATGAATCGTCCCGTGCCCGAGGCACACATGACATCGCCGCCCCAAAGCGTGTCGATGCCGAGAACTGCATCTGCGACAAATCGTCCTATCGAGTCCATGCTGATCTCCTTATTCTTTTTCTGCGGACACTTTCTTCAGCGAGCCGAACCATACATACAGACAGAGTCCAATAAACAACAACGCGGAAACGCTTTGCGACACCGCATCGTTGGCGTAGAAGGGCGTCTGAATCCACTCTTCTTTGAAGTGCGGCAGCACGCGCAGCGCCGCTCCTATCACTCCGCCGAGCGCGCCGCCCGCCATCAAGCCGCCGGCAATGATGATGCCGCGCTCGCGGATGGTCTTACCCTGCTGGCCGCCAATTTTCTCTCCGCGCTTGTTCACCAGGTGCGAGAGGAATCCGCCGGCCAGGATCGGCGTGGTCAGTTGCAGCGGCAAATAGATTCCCAGCGCGAAGACCATGGAAGAGAGGCCGAGCATCTCCAACACCACGGTGACCATGGCGCCGATGCCGAACAACATATAGGCGACCGGCTGCCCGCTCATGAATCCCGACACCACGGCTTTCAGTGCGGAGGCCTGGGGCGCGACCAGGACCTGCCGCAGGTCGCCGGGCGCAGACTCTCCGAACTGGAAAGCCTTGGCCAGCAGGATGATGGTTAACCCCGCGGTGATAGCCGCCGCGATGACCCCGATAAACTTCACCTTCTCTTGCGCGGAAGGCGTGGAACCGAGCCAGTAGCCGGCTTTCAGGTCGGTAATGAACTGTCCCGAGGCGCACAACGCTACACAGACCATGCCGGCCAGGGCCATCACGAAGAACATGCCGGTGGTCCCGGAGAGCCCGAACTTCAGCAACACCACCGCGGAGACGATGACGGTCAGCAACGTCATGCCGCTGGCCGGGTTGTTGGCCGTGGTGGCAATGGCGTTGGCGGCCACCGTGGTGAAGAAGAATGAGAAGAGCAGCGTCAGCGCCAGGCCCACGGCGACCACGGTCCACGAAACATGAAGTTGTCCGAAGAAGACGGCAACTCCGATTGCCGCCAGCACCACGCCGACGAGGATCGTGATAACAGAAATGTCACGGTCGGTGCGTTCCATCTGCGGCGCTTCCCCGTGGCGGAAGGCGTGCACCGCGATGCCGAACGATCCGACGACGATACGCAGGGACTTGAGGATGCCGACGAGCCCGGCAGTGGCGATGGCGCCCACGCCAATGAAGCGCACGTAATAGCGGTAGATTTCGGCCGCCGTCATGTGCGAAATGGGCATGGTCGCGGGATAGACCGTGACGTCGCCCATGTGGCTGCCGATGAACCAGATGGTTGGGATGAGCACGAAACTCACCAGAATTCCACCGGCGCAAAAGATCAGCGCAATGCGCAGCCCCATCACGTAGCCCAGGCCGAGGATGAAGCCGACAGCGTCAAAATTGAAGACCATGCGCCCACGATCGGCCAGTGACCGCACTGCAGGCACGAACTGGAAGTTCAGATACTCCTTCCAGACGTGGAAGGTGGTGACAAAGAAGTCGTAAACTGCGGCGATGGCCGTGGCCTGCAACAGCAGACGGGCCTGGGAGCCACCCTTCTCGCCGGTGACGAGGACTTCGGTGATCGCCGTGGCCTCTGGAAATGGGAACTTGCCATGCATTTCGCGCACAAAGTAGCGGCGCAGCGGAATGACGAAGAGCACGCCCAGGCAGCCGCCCGCCAGACAGATGAAGATGGTCTGCACCGGATGCGGGTCGAGGTGGAGAATGTAAAGCGCGGGCACGGTGAAGACGGCGCCAGACACCACGGCGGCGGAGGCGCCGCCCATGCCGGTGACGATCATGTTCTCCAGCACCGTAGAGCGCCGCCGGTAGACGCGGGCCAATCCGATGGCGAGGATGGAGATGGGAATCGCCGCCTCCATTCCCTGGCCGACCTTGAGGGTGGAATAGGCCGACGCGACGCTGAAGACGATACACAGAAACGTCCCCCACAGCACCACGCGCCAAGTCACCTCCGGTGGCGCCATGCTGGCGGGTACCAGCGGCATGTAGATTTCGCCGGGCTTCAACGGCTGGTACGCGTTTTCGGGAAGAGACTTGGTTTCGACTTCGGCCATCGGTGAACGAGCCTCCTGACCGGGCGGACATTTTGACCGTAAACTCGGCCGTGACGTCACCCGATCGCGGTCCCCTCGAAAGAGGGGCGCTGTTGTCCATTGGGAAGTCAAACATAGGGTGCGGGGACACGCAAGGACGAACGTCACACGAGGAAGGGAATCGACCTTTTGCGAAAATCCATATCACCTCGCCAGAAGGTCCCGTAATCCGGAGGCCTGATAGCCCTACTTCGCCAGTCCCACAATCAGGTTGCTGGGGCCCGGTAAGTTAATCCGGCATATCTCGGCGAAACCCGCGGTCTTCATCCAGTACGTGTATTCGGACTCGCTGTAACTGGCGCCGGCGTCGGTCGAGACCAGCATATTCAGCGAGAACAGGGCGGCGTGCAGCGGCCCCGCTTTGTCGGGATTGAGGATGAAGTCCTGCACCACGAGGCGGCCATTCGGCGCGAGTGCCTGGCGCGCACGCCGGAAGATGTCGCGGTTCTCGTCCTCGGAAAACATGTGGCAGATCGCGTTCAGCATGATGAGGTCGTGGCCGGAACCAAAATCGTCGCGCAGCATGTCTCCAGCGCGAAGCCTGACTTGCGCTGAGACGCCCGCCTGGCTTACATATTCAGTGGTGAGCGGCACGACCTCTGGGATGTCAAGAATCTCGCAATGCACATCGGGGCAAGCCTTTGCGAACGCGATCGAGTATGCGCCGGAGCCGCCACCGAGATCGAGAATGCGGCGAACTCCGGCCGTGCTCAGGGCCTTCACCACCAGCGGGGCGCGATCTTTGGCGATGCGCTGCATGGCGGCAATGAAGTCGCGCGTCCACGCGGGGGCATCGTCGCGGTCATTATTATGATTATGATCGCCGGTATGGTCGACGCCGCGATCGATAGGGACCCGCGTGCCACTGCGCACCGCGTCGGTCAGCGTGCTCCATCGATGCCAGATATTGGCAACGTGCAGCAGACCATTGCGGTGGTTGTCTTTGGAGCCCTGAACAAAGAAGCGCGCCGACTCAGGCGTGTTCCTGAAATCGTCGCCGTGCTTCGAGAGCAATCCGAGAGCGACGAGCGCATTGAGCAGCATGCCGGCGGCGCGGGCATTCGCATTGATCTTCTTCCCAATCTGTTCCGCATTCGCTCCGTCCCCGACGGCGGTAAAGACGTCGAGTTCGAGCGCCGTCAGCAGGCAACGGCTAGGCATGTAGCCGCGGATCATCTGATCGAGTCGATCCGGCAGCATCCCCGCTTTCTCCCGGGCAGCCATCGCAGCACGGAACTTATCCCGATGCTCGGCCGACATGGCCTTCATCGCAGAAGCATCGTTCCACGTCAGGCGATCGCCGGGCTTGCCGTCGCGTAGATGCGAACCGACGATTTCGGCTACGTCCGCCGCCTGCACGCGCCGGTACCACACCCCTGCCGGATACACGATTATCACCGGACCTTCATCGCACAGTCCCATGCAGCCGCAGGTAGTAAGCTGCACATCGTTGTCCAGGCCCCGCGCCTGTATCTCGCGATCGAGCGCGTCAAGCACAGCAAACGACCCGCTGGCTGTGCAGGAGGGAACACCTTCTGGTTTTTGCTGCGTGCAAACGAAAAGATGAAAGCGGAACGGTTCCATCGCGGTCTCCGAGCGCAGATTCTTGAATCAAACTTGCGAGCTCAACTGATGTTAGCGCGTTATTTCCAGTAACGCAGAGTCCTGCTTAACACGTCCTTGTGCGCTGCATCACAGCCGACTCGTCGTCCCAGACCGCAAAATGCCAAGGACGGAGGAAACCATGCACGGCAACGAGAAGGTCATTGCGCAGTTGAATGCGGCTCTAAGCGCGGAATTGACAGCCATTGTGCAGTATATGACGCAGTCGGAAATGTGCCAGAACTGGGGCTACAAGCGGCTGGGCGAGCGCACCAAGGTCCGCGCCATCGAGGAAATGAAGCACGCCGAAGGACTGATCGAGCGCATCATCTTCCTGGACAGCGTCCCCACGGTCGATGTCGGATTGAAGCCGCAACTCGGCAGCAAGGTGCAGCAGCAATTGGAAATCAATCTCAAAGACGAACTGGATGCGGTGCGCCAGTACAACGACGCCGTGAAGGTTTGCGCCGAGGCCCGCGACGACGGCTCCAAGGCCTTATTCGAGCACATGATCCAGGATGAAGAGCGGCACGCCGACTACCTGGAAGCTCAGCTTCATTCCATCAAGGAAATGGGTATCGCGAACTACCTGTCGCAGCAGTTGTAGGGCAGCGAATAACCTTCGATCGCTCGGTTGATTGATGTGAGGAGGATTGCGTCGCGCCGCTCGGTTTGTGAGGTCACCCGCACCTGTGATCCGAAGACAGCGGTCGTGTGACCCGAAGCACAGCGGTCTGCCCACCCACTCCTGTATCTAAGAGGACAGCTTTTCTATGAAAGCCTTCAAAGATGCCGGGCACCTGTTTCGGCTGGCCGCTGTGTTCCTCGTCGGCGGCCTGGCGTTTCTCGGGGTGCGTGCGTTTCTCGTGCCGAAAAGTTTCGGGCAGTACGGACACTACCGGGGAAACGCCATGGCCGAGGCCGCCGCTCGTCCGGCGAACTACGCCGGCCATCAGGCCTGCGAAGATTGCCACACCGACGTCCTCGAGAAAAAGAAAAGCGGCAGGCATGCGCACGTCAACTGCGAGGCGTGCCACGGGCCGCTGGCCAAGCACGCCGACGACCCAGCCTCGGTCCAGCCCGCCAAACTCGACACCGCCGTGCTCTGCGTCCGTTGTCACGAAGCGAACCTCGCCAAGCCGAAAACATTCCCGCAAGTCGTTTCCGCCGACCACTCCAACGGGCTGGCCTGCGATACTTGCCACCAGCCACACAGCCCGGCCATCGACGCCGGAGGCGCATCCGGAAAAACGACCGGAGGAACGAAATGACCATCACCCGGCGCCATCTGCTTCTGCTGTTGCCCGCAGCGGCTATCGCATGGAAACACGTCCTCGCCGGGGCTCCGGAAGCCTCCCCCAACTACACCATGAGCCAGCATTGGTGGAGCATGTTGATCGACCTGCCCAAATGCATCGGCTGCGGGAATTGCGTCCGCGCCTGCCAGGCCGAGAACGACGTCCCCGACGGATACTTCCGCACCTGGATTGAGCGCTACCACGTGACCGACTACGATATTGAAAATCCGCACGTGGACTCACCCGATGGCGGCAAGAAGGGATTTCCTCCGTCGAAAGAAGAGGGCGGAAAAAACTTCTTCGTGCCCAAGCTGTGCAACCATTGTGCGGATTCACCCTGCACCCAGGTTTGCCCAGTGGGCGCGACGTTCATCAGCCCGGATGGCGTGGTTCTGGTCGACAAGAAGTACTGCCTCGGCTGCCGGTGTTGCGTTCAGGCCTGCCCCTACGGTTGCCGCTTCATCAATCCGAATACCAAAACTGCCGAGAAGTGCACTCTTTGCTATCACCGGATCACCAAGGGCCTGACTACCGCGTGTTGCGAATCCTGTCCGACCGGCGCGCGCCAGTTGGCCGACTTGAAAAACCCCAGCGACCCGATTCATGAATTCCTGAAGACCCACAGCGTTCAGGTTTTGAAACCCTACATGGCGACCCACTCCAAGGTCTTTTACAACGGCCTGGATGGATCTGTGCGATGAGACTCGGTGCAACAACGTTCGGTGCGATAAGGAGACTCTTAAACCGTTATGCCTGGCGTTGAAGGTTTCATGTATCCGAACGAAGTCGAGCTCCAGTGGAGCGTGCTGATCGTGTTGTATCCGTTTCTCACGGGGCTGGTGGCTGGCGCATTTATTCTGGCCTCGCTGGAGCGCGTTTTCCGGGTGGAGGCGGTAAAGCCCACCTACCGTTTGGCGTTGCTGACTGCTCTTGCCTTCCTGCTGGTGGCGCCACTTCCGCTGCAACTGCACCTCGGACACCCGGAACGGTCCTACGAAATGTACCTGACGCCGCATCGGACGTCCGCCATGGCCATGTTCGGGTTTGTCTACCTGTGGTATCTGATGGCGGTCCTGGTGTTCGAAATATGGCTCGACTACCGCCGCGACATCGTGGTGCTGTCCGAATCCACTACCGGATGGAGGCGCTGGATCTATCGCGTCATGACCCTCGGCTCAAGCAACATCAGCGAGCACGCCCTGGCGATTGATGAACGAGTGGGCTGGCTGGTTACCCTAATCGGCATTCCTTCCGCCTTCCTGCTGCACGGATACGTCGGCTTCATCTTCGGATCCGTCAAAGCGAACCCGTGGTGGTCGACGCCGCTCATGCCCGTGGTATTTATTTTTTCGGCCATGGTGTCGGGCATCGCCCTGGTTATGCTGATCTACATGCTGGTGACATGGTCCCGCAAAGAGACCATCGATATGCGCTGCGTGGACACGGTGGCGAGCTACCTGTTCTATACCTTCATCATCGATTTCAGCCTGGAAATGCTCGACCTGATTCACCGCATCTACGAGTCCGATGAAAGCTTCCGCAGCCTCGATTTCATGGTCCATACCAAGCTCTACATGTCGCATATCGTGATCCAGATCATGCTGGGCACAGTTACTCCCATTTTGCTTCTCGCCTTGACTCAGGTGTGGAAGCTCGGTGAAATGGCCCGCAAACGTATTTATGTTCTGGCTGGATGCCTGACCCTGATCGGTATTTTTGCCATGCGCTGGAACGTCGTGATCGGGGGCCAGCTGTTTTCCAAGAGCTTCCTGGGATACACGACCTACAAGATGGGACTGGTCACGCGCGAAGGATTGCTCGTGGCCATTGTGCTGACGATTTTGCCGTTGGTGATTCTGTGGGTGCTGGTGAAGCTCCTGCCACCCTGGCCAGAGAAAAAATCGGGCTCGCTCCCCGACGCCGCACCCGCGCACTAATTCTCCGAGCACGAAGTTCGACCCGTATTCGTTGCCAGCCTCAAAGCCGGTGGAGATTATGGACGATCTCGACGCTTTAGCACGGCTCGCCGCACGCGTTGAGAAACTGGAGAGCCGAGTCTCCGTCCTGGAGCACCCATCCGAAACGCCCGCGTCGGTTCCCGCCGAGCCGCTCAGCCAAGCCGAGCCCCAGCCCGCCGCCGGAGCGTCCCCGTTTGCAGAAGCGGGAGGAGTCTTCCCGGTGCTGGGCAAAGCCATGCTCGGAATCGCGGGCGCCTACGTGCTCCGGGCCGTGGCAGAATCGGGATCGTTTCCAAAGTTAGCCGTCGTGGTTCTGGCGCTTGCCTATGCGGGGATGTGGCTGGTGTGGGCAGCGCGAGTCCCGGCCGAGGAGCGCTTTGCGAGCGCTGTCTATGCCACCACGGCCGCCTTGATCCTGGCTCCCATGCTCTGGGAACTGACCCTGCGATTCGAGGTGTTGCCAACGTCGGCGGCCGCCGGCGTCCTCGGCGTGTTCGTGATCGCCGCCTACGCTCTGGCCTGGAAGCGCAGCCTGGCGACGATCGTCTGGGTGGCCAATGTCGCGGCGGTCCTTACTACCCTCGGATTGCTGATCGCCACTCGCGACCTGGTGCCTTTCGTCTCGGCGCTCCTCCTAATGGCGCTGGCCAGCGAAGTGGCGGCAGCTTGCAATCGTTGGCGCAATCTCAGGCCGCTAGTGGCTACCGCGGCCGATCTTGCCATTTGGATTCTCCTCTATATTTACTCGCGTCCGGAAGGCATCCCCTCCGAGTACAAAGACGTCGCAACGCCGGTATTGCTGGCGCTCGGCTGCATTCTGTTTCTGATCTATGGAGCAAGCGTCACTTTTCGAACGACGCGCCTCCGCCAGAGAATCACCGTCTTCGAAATCGCGCAGAACGTCATAGCGTTCCTGCTGGCGGCCTTTAGCATCCTCCGTTTTGGAGGAAGCGTCGCTGCGCCGGTATTAGGTGCATTTTGCGTGCTGTCCTCGGCAGCCTGTTACGCGCTTGCCTATGCCTATTTCGACCGCTACCACGAAGAGCGCAACTACCACGTGTTCGCGACCTGGAGCGCGGCTCTTTTCCTGGTGGGCAGCGCTCTCTTTCTCCCGCCGTTGCTGTTGGCGTTGTGCTTGAGCGTGGCCGCAGTCGTGGCCACGCTGCTGGGCGTGCGCGCATCCCGCCTGACGCTGGAATTCCATGGCCTGGCATATCTGGCAGCGGCGGCGTACGCATCCGGACTGCTCGATTACGCCGGCCGTGCCCTGGTGGGAACGTTTCCAGCCGAGCCCGGATGGATGGTCTGGATCGTCGCCGCCTCGGCGGTTCTGTGCTATGTCGTCGGAGGCCGCTTCCGCACCGAACGCTGGAACCAGCGCTTCCTGCAACTGCTTTCGGCGATCCTGGCGGTGGCCGCGGTGATCACGTTCCTGGTTTCTGGCTTGGTGTGGCTGGCAGCCGTCGGCATGACGACGGGTGCATCGCAAGTGGCCGTCATCCGTACCTTGATCACCTGCGCAGTGGCGCTCGCGCTCGCCTTCAGCGGTTCCCGTTGGCAGCGGGCTGAACTCGTCTGGATTGCCTACGGCACGCTGGCCCTCGTCACCGCCAAGCTGCTCTTCGAGGACCTGCAACACGGCCACCCGGGATCCACCGCCGTCTCCATCTTCCTGTATGCCCTCGCGCTGATTCTGGTTCCTCGCATGGTGCGCGTTGGGCAGCGAACCTGAAGCGGTGGAGGCTCTCGACCGAACCCGACCTTTCTCCCGAACTGCTCTCCGAATTAAGATAAGCCATGCAAAACGTAACTCCGGCGGCCATCACGGTGCTCGTGCTGGAGCTCGCACCGGCAGCCGCGTTTGGATTTGCGGGGCAGCGGGTTGGGCAGTTCTGCGCCCGTTGGCCATCCACCGTACGAACCGCCTTACCGGTACTCTGCGTGCTGCCTTATGTCCTGCTTTCCACGTCGCAACACATGTTCTCCTGGAAATGGTGTGCTCTCTACGCGGCGCTGCCGGTGGCGATCGCGTGGCTCCTGGGGCGGGCCGCCATTGCCGATCCCGAGCAAAGCGGCAATTGGCGGGACGCGATCGTTCTCCTGACGCTGGGGCTGGCGATTGATTTGCGCTGGTTCGAACCGGCGTGGCCGAGCGGCCTCACAGGCTTGGGAAAACTGCTCGTAGTCGATGCGGCGTTGTATGGATTCGTCGCGATCCGGCAACTGCGCGGGACGGGCTTTGACTTTCACTTCCGCTGGCGTGACTGGAAAACCGGGCTGCGGGAACTCGTTTTCTTCACTCCATTAGTTCTCGCGCTGGGGATGGCTCTGGGTTTTCTCCATCCGCATGGCCACGCGCCGCGGCTCTCGATGATTTGGACCTGGATCTATATCTTTATTTTCATTGCAGTCCCAGAGGAACTTTATTTTCGCGCCTGGGTGCAGAACCTGCTGGAACGGCGGGTGGGAAGGCGAGCGGCGCTGGTCATTACCGCGGTGCTATTCGGGCTCTCCCATTTCAACAAACGTCTGAGTAAAAGCTCGGCGCACTTCAACTGGCGCTACGTCGTGCTGGCAAGCGTAGCCGGGATCTTCTACGGACGGGCATGGCGCCAGCGGCGGCGAGTGCCCGCCTCGGCCATCACCCACGCCAGCGTTGACGCCATCTGGACGTTCTGGTTTTAGCTCGTGACCGCGGATGTGCAAGATGACGCGCAAGTATTCATGACGTGCAATATTCATGACTTGCAATATTAAAGACAGGCCAAATGCCCCCTGAGTCGAAAACTTTTCCCGTAGTTCCGTCCGCTCGCTGCCGCTACGTCATTTGGTCCCAGATCGCCATCGCGTTTCTATTTCTCGAGCTAGCGATTTGGGCGCCGACGACCGCGCTCCGCAATCGCTGGGGCTCGATCGCGATGATCACGATTGTGGTCCTCGTGCTGAGCGACGTGCTGATCGACCGTCGGTCGCTCAAGCGCCTGGGCCTCGGATTGCCGAAAGCGTTTGGCGCGACCATGGCGCTCGGGATCGGTCTTGCAACCGTCGCTGTCATGGTGATTCTAGTGCACTGGCTGGGTGGACAAATTCCCGCGAATCCGGCCTGGTGGCCGAATCTGCGTCTGGCATGGGGATACGTACTCTGGGCCCTGATTCAGGAATTCATGCTGCAGTCGTTTTTCTTCAACCGCTTTGAAGACTTGTACGGAAGTTCGGCGGCGGTTTGGATGGCGTCGACGATCTTTGCCGCCGCCCACCTGCCCAGTCCCATCCTCACTACCGCTACGCTGATCGGCGCCCTTTTCTTCTGCGAAATATTCCGCCGTTACCGCAGCATCTATCCTCTTGCGATCGTCCACGCGACGCTGGGACTGACCATCGCCCTCCTCACCCCCGACAGCCTGCTGCACCACATGCGGGTGGGGATCGGGTATCTGCGGTACTAGAGCGGATTCACCGTTGCCGTATCCCCCGCTCGTGTGGGGACGGGCGCCCTCGCCCGTCCAAGCCGAGCGTAGCTCGGCAGCCGCCTGTGGTCACAGCAACTCTGGATTCGCTCTAGATTGTGCCCGACTCACGGGCGATCTGGGAGCCAACTGGAACCCACATGCGTCCGTTTCCGTATCGGAGAGCATGGAGAATTCCGCCTCATCCACCCGTCCTGTAATCTACGTGGCCGCTTACTTCGCGCTCTGGGCGTTGGCCTTCACGGTGCTGCGTCGCTTGGAGGGATTCGAGGCCAGCGAGGCGCTCCCCGCACTGGTAATTCTCGGGGTGATATTCCCAGCGCTCGCCATGCTGGCCACACGCCGAGTGTCGGCGCTGCCCTATGTTGTACGCCGGCCCGGAGCCGAAACCGCAGTTCTGGTGATGTATCTGGAGGTGATCGCATGCGTGCTCGTCTCGGGATTCAGCCGCGTAGCGCGCATTGAGACGGAACCGTTGCACTCGCTTGTGCTGCTCGGCGTGAAGCTCATGGTATTTGTCGCCCTTCCCACGGCGATTGCGATGGCATTGGGCCACTACAGGATTGCCGAGCTCGTGCCGATTTCGCTGAGGTGGCGTGATCTCCGTCCGGCGCTGTGGATGTCGTTAGCTGCTCTCCTCATGCAATCATTTCTAGGGCGCGGGCTGCACGACATCCAGGAAGCACATCTGCCCGTGTGGGTTCTGGCTGTCGCTACGCCTGTCAGCTTGATCTGGTTGATCGTTGAAGTCGGAGTTGTCGAGGAATTTTTCTTTCGCGTGCTGCTGCAGGAGCGACTGGCGGCGGTGCTGCGGTCGCCGTGGGGCGGGCTGGTAGTGGCAGCAGTGCTCTTCGGGTTGGTACACGCGCCGGGTTTCTACTTGCGTCCGGTGGCTACGCAGGAAGCTCTGGGCTCCCATCCTTCTCTATTGATGGCCGTCGGATATTCGATCGTGATGACCTCGCTTGCCGGTCTCTTCCTCGGCGTTTTGTGGATGCGCACGAAGAATTTCGCGGTGCTGGTCATCGTGCACGCCGCCGGTGACCTCCTGCCCAACCTTGTGCCCTGGGTAAAAGCATTTCATCTGACGCGATAGCGGTCGCTCGACCCTAACTGACCGCCTTGCGGTGAAATTGCCGCAGCCCAATTCCCAGAAACGCCGCGTCAAAGACCGCCAGCGCGACGAACACCGCCAGCACCGGAAGATGCGGGAACTGCGGTACAAGCGTGCCTCGCAGGCCTTCACTGGCGTACACCAGAGGGTTCACCAGGACGACTCGCTGCAAGATGGGAAAGTGCGCTAACGCGCTCCAGGGATAATAGGTGCAGCCAAAAAAGATCATTGGAGTCAGGACCATGCTGAACATCAGACCGATGTGATTCTGGCTCATGCTGCAACCCAGAGCCAGACCTCCGCAAGCTGAGAAAAGCGCCACCAGCACCGTGACGCAGGCAAAGCTCAGCGGAGAACGCAGGTTCAGTCCCACTCCCGGACGCAGCAGCAGCCAACCGGCCGGGATCACCGCCAGTCCGGCGATCAGCGCTTGGAAGGTGCCAAAGAAAACTTTCTCAATCGCCAGCCACGAGATTTCTATCGGCGCCAGCAAGCGGTCTTCGATCTCGCGAGTGAACTGAAACTCGCCGATCAGAGGCATCGCGACCGCCCAAACGCCGGTGAACACCATGCTGATCGCCATGATCCCGGGCAACAGCAGGCTCTTGTATTGCGGAGGCATGTAGCCGCTCGATACCATCACTCGTCCAAAGATAAATACAAACATCAACGGCTGCAGAAAAGTCTGCATCAGTGAAGGGACGAGGTTTCGGCGAGCGACATGAGCATCGCGCCCGAGCAACGCCAGAAAAGTCTTCCAGTTCATTCCCGCAAACTCCTTCCGGTGTGGTGCAAGAAGAGATTCTCCAGGCTGGGCTCCGAGATGTGCACGTCGCACAATTCGACCGAGGCGCTGGAGGCAAGATTGGCAATCTCAGAAACCAGCGAGCCTCCACGATCGGCGTACACGTCGGCGGAGTTGTCACTGCTTGTGTCCGAATTTGCGCCATTGCTCGTGTCGTAATGCGTGCGCACCTCCCTCACACCCGCCAAGGTCTGAAGACGCTGCAGCAGTTCCGGAGAGTGCTGGCCGAAGCGCAAGCGCAGCAGATAGCCGCCCGGCACGGAAGCCTTCAACTCGCGAGGCGTGCCCAGCGCGATATTGCGGCCATGATCGATGATGGCCAGACGCTGGCACAAGGCGTCGGCCTCTTCCATGTTGTGCGTGGTCAGCAGGATGGTCTTGCCGCGCCGGTTGTATTCGCGGATGATTTCCCAGAGCAGCAATCGGGTTTGCGGGTCCAGGCCGGCGCTGGGCTCGTCCAGGAAAAGCACTTGCGGGTCGTGCATCATGGCGCGCGCGATGGAAAGGCGCTGCATCATGCCGCCGGAAAATCCGCGAACCATCTGATCGGCACGGTCGCGAAGCTTGAAGCGATCGAGCAGCGTCTCCGCACGCTTCGCTCGCTCCTCGGAGTCGATGCCGAAATAAGCGCCGTGGAAGATCAGAATCTCGCGAGCGGTGAGAGAAAAGTCCAGGTTCGGACGCTGCTGAACCACTCCAATCAGCCGCTTGACCACGACCTGTTCCGCCCACACATCGTGCTCGCCAATCCACGCCTGGCCACCCGTAGGCCGGACGCGGGTGGTCAGGATTCCAACCGTCGTCGACTTGCCCGCGCCGTTCGGTCCCAGCAGTCCGAAGATCTCTCCGGGCGAGATCTCAAGCGAGAGGCCGTCGAGAGCAACGATCTGCGGCTTGGGCTGTTTCTTCCCTTTACCGGGCGCTACGCCGAATCCGAAGCCGCCACCGGCAGCGGAAGGCGGCGGTGAGGTGTAGATTTTGCGTAAGTCGCGAGTCCGAATGCCAGCCAGCATGCCGAAGTCCCCATACCCCGAGGTGCGAACACCCGGGAAGATTCCGAACAGCATACCAAACCGGGCGGCCATCTGCCTTCAGAATGGCGTGCTCCGTAATGACAAATTCTTAAAGAAAAGTCACAAAACTCTACAGTACAGGGCGGGCGACAACGGTATCATCCGACTAAGACAGCGCCGAATATCTGCGCGGGACCATGAGGAATTCCGTTCTTCGATTTCCGGCCATCAAGGGCAGGCTGCGCCCGCAGTTCGTCTTTCAGTTCCTCTTCTTGTTTCATGTTGTAGCGTTCCACCCGCATCTGTCGTTGGGGCAAGCGGCCGCGCCTGCGAATGGAGAGCGAACCATTCACGGCGTGGTGAAGTCCGGGAATATGCCAATCCCCGGTGCAGGAGTTTCGGCCGCGAATACGGCCACGAAGGAACAAATCAATACGTCGACGGATGTAGACGGCAGTTACTGGCTGCGGATTCCCGCCGATGGCCACTATACCGTCCGGGTGCAGATGGCGGCGTTCGCCGCGAGCGCCCACGAAGCGGTGTTGGATGCAACCCATCAGGATGTGCAGGCGAATTTTGAACTGGTGCTGCTGTCGCGGGCGCGCGAAGCGAGCGCCGATAGGGACCAGCAGCGGCGCGCGAATGCTGCCGGACGCGGCTTTCAGAATCTCTCCGTCTTTCCGACTGAAGCCGGCCAGGATGCGGCCAGTGCCGCGGCCGGCGGTTCAGGAGGTAGCTCGATGAGCGATGTGGCGCCCGCCGGGATGCCGGTTCCAGGCATTGCGCCGAATAGCGCCACCGAATCTGTCGCGGTTGCGGGCAACACCACCAATTCGTTCAATGCCATGAGCGCCGACGAACTGCAGCAGCGCTTCAACGACGCACGCCAGCAGGGAGGGGGATTCGGAGGCGGAGGCGGATTTGGCGGTCCGGGCGGTGGTCGCGGAGGAGGGTTCGGTGGCGGCGGCCCGATCGGTTTTGGGCGGCGGGGCTTTGACATCAATCGCCCGCATGGATCGGTCTATTACGGTGTCGGCGATTCGGCGCTGAATGCCTCGCCCTTTGCGCTCACCGGTCAGCCCACCGAAAAGCCGGCGTATGTGCAGAATAGTTTCGGCGGCTCCGTGGGCGGACCGCTGAATATTCCGCATATCTACCACGGCGGGACCAAGACTTTTTACTTCATCAACTTCAACGGCAGGCACGGGGAAAATCCTTTCGATCAGTTTTCGACGGTGCCAACGCTGGCCGAGCGGCAAGGAACATTACCGGTAGAGGTTTTTAATCCTGTGACTGACGCGACGGGGTACACAATTTCGCCGCCGCCCACTCAGTCGGGAGCCTGTGTTCCCACACCCGGAGATATAAGCTGTATCGCGCTGGGATTATTGCAATATATTCCGTTGCCGACGAACCCGCTGACCAGCTATCAAAACTTCCACTTCGCGACCTCCGCCAATAGCAACAGCGACGATCTCAACATCCGCGTGAACCACAGCTTCGGCGCAGCGCCCGCAGGCGGACGCCGCGGCGGAGGTGGAGGCGGAGGCCGCAACGCTCCGCGCAACAGCCTGCAGATTGGCTTCCACTACCACCAATCGAGCGCCACGCTGACGAATCCGTTCCCCAGTGTAGGCGGCAGCACAACCGTTCGTAGCTTTGACATTCCGGTGTCCTACACGCGCAGCATCGGAAAGCTGACTAACATTGTTCGCGCGGACTTCAACCGCAACCGCACGCGCACCGAGAATCTGTACGCTTACAACAACAATGTTACGGGCACGCTCGGAATCACGGGCGTCTCCGAGAATCCGTTTGACTGGGGACTGCCGAATCTGTCTTTCATGAACTTCACCAGCCTTCAGGACACGACCCCGCAACTCAACCGAAGCCAGACTTATACCTTCTCCGACAATGTAATCTGGAATCACGGCAAGCACACCTGGCGCTGGGGCGGAGATTTCCGGCGCCTGCAGGTGAATCCGGAAACGGACAGCAATCCGCGCGGCTCATTCGTTTTCACGGGCGCCAACACCGGGTATGACTTTGCCGACTTCTTGCTCGGATTGCCGCAGCAGACTTCCGTGCAGTTTGGAGAAGGCGACCACTTCCGCGGCAACTTCTGGGATTTGTATGCCCAAGATGAGTGGAAGATGCGCGCAAATCTGACGCTCAATCTCGGGGTGCGCTACGAGTACGTTTCGCCGCTGACGGAAACGAACAACCGCATCGTGAACCTCGACCTTTCTCCCGGCGTGCTGAATCCGGCGTTTCCGCTGGGCATGACGCCGGTGACGCCGATCGAGCCGGGGCAACCGGGGCCATACAGCGGCAACCTGCCGAACAGCTTGGTGCGTCCGGATCGCAACAACTTCGCGCCGCGCATTGGCTTCGCCTGGAAACCGCTCCGCAACACCGTAGTGCGCGGCGGATATGGCATCAACTACAACACCGGCGCGTACCAGGGCATAGCGCAGCAACTTGCCTTGCAACCGCCGTTCGCGACCACGGCGACCAACGTTGAGCCGCTGCCTCCCACCTATCCTCCAGCGCTGACCCTGCAAAGCGGGTTTCCAACCGCCAGCGGCATCACCAATAGTTATGCGGTGAATCCGAATTACCGGCTGGGCTATGTGCAGATTCGCAATCTCGACATTCAACAGCAGATTCGCCCCACCCTGCTGCTGAATATCGACTACACCGGAACCAAGGGAACGGATCTCGACATTCTGGAAGCGCCGAACCGAACCGCAAGTGGGATTCGTATTTCCGGCGTTGACGCCTTCACCTACGAAAATTCAGTGGCGGATTCGGAGGCCAACGCGGCGTCGGTGCGGCTGCGAAAGCGCTTGTCGTCGGGATTCGCGATCGGAGGCACCTACACGTTCTCGAAATCGCTCGATGACGCATCTTCCATCGGCGCCGGAGCAACCTCGGGGGCGAACACCCCCGGCCTTGGCGCGGGAGGCACCGGCGCGGGCGGAGGCGGTTCGTCCGGTGGAGGCGCGGCCAACGTTGCGCAGAATCCTTTCGGTCTGTCGGCGGAGCGCGGCCTTTCCAGCTTCAATCAGACGCATAAGTTCACCGCGGATTATTTGTACGAGCTGCCCTTTGGTCACGACAAGCGCTGGCTCACGGGAAATACTCCGTTGCGCGCCGTTCTCGGCGACTGGCAATGGAGCGGCGATTGGACAATCGCATCGGGGCTGCCGTTCACTCCGCGATTCCTGAACGAGATCAGCGACGTGAATGGCGGAACCAACGGTACTCTGCGGCCGAACCTGGTACCTGGGCAATCGGTGAGCCTGCCGAATCCCTCGATTGCGGAGTGGTTCAATACCGCTGCATTTTCGAAACCGTCACCGGGCACTTACGGCGATGCGCGGCGCAACAGCATCATCGGACCGGGCAGCAAAGTGTTTGACATGGCATTCACAAAAATCTTTCCGCTGAAGGAGGTGCGGTTGCTGGAGTTCCGGGCGCAAGCCACCAACATTTTCAACCTGGTGAACTACTCCTCGATCGATACCAGCGTGACCTCGCCCACCTTTGGCCGGGTTACGGCAGCGGGTGCCATGCGACAGTTCACGATTACGTCGCGCTTTCGTTTTTGAGGAGGAAGCTGCTGCGCAAGATGCTCGGGAACAAGAGGCTCTCGCAGGCAGCGGAGAAGCTCGAGATTCGTATCAGGGTATCGCTTTAGCGATACCGTTAGTCTTTAAGAACCAGACGCCCCTTTAGGGGCTGGCCGTCGGGTATCGACTTTTTCCCGCAGCCTGCTACAAGAGGATCGCGATGACTATCACCCCAACCCGACTCGCTAATAAAGCTGCGGCGCTGCTGCTCGTTCTCGGGCTCCTGTGTCCCGCCTTGCCTTCGCAGCAGCAAACCGGATATGTGTTTCACGCGGAATCGGACCTCGTGCTGGTGAATGTAACGGTGAGGGACAAGAACGGAAAGTTTGTCCCCGGAATGAAGCCGGAAGATTTCACGATTCTCGAGGACAACAAACCGCAGAAGATTGTTTCCTTCGATGTGGAGAACGTCGATGCCGTGCCCGCGTCCGATGTGGCGCAGGCAAAGCCGCTGCCGGAAGCGGCATCTGGGCAGACGAGTCCGGCGGCTGCCGCGGCAGATGCGGCTTCCCTGTTCAAAGACCGCCGTCTGATTGTTTTATTCTTCGATCTCTCGGCCATGGAACCGGACGAAATCGACCGCGCCATCACGTCCGCCGAAAAGTATGTCGACACCCAAATGGCGCCAGCCGACCTGGTATCGATTGTTTCGCTGGGAAGTTCGCTGCTGGTGAATCAGGATTTCACTGCGGACCAGGCACTGCTGAAAAAGCAGTTGGACGCATTCAGCACGGGCAGCGGCCAGGGTTTCGAGGAAGGCACCACGGGCACGACCGAAGGAACGCCTGACACCGGTCAGCCCTTTACCGCCGACGATACCGAATACAACATTTTCAATACCGACCGGCGGCTGGAGGCGTTGCGCTCGGTGGCGGAAAAACTGTCACACGTTCAGCAGAAAAAGTCGCTGATTTATTTTTCCAGCGGCATGGATCGCACCGGCATCGAGAATCAATCGGAACTGCGTGCGGCGGTGAACGCGGCGGTGCGTTCCAATCTGGCGATTTACACCATGGACATGCGCGGCCTGCAGGCGCTGGTGGCGGGCGGAGAAGCGCAGAACGCCAGCCTGCGCGGCGTTTCGGCGTATTCGGGACAGGCGACGCTCAACGCCTTGAATTCCAACTTCACCACGCAGGAAACGCTGGTGACGCTTGCCAGCGATACCGGCGGCCGAGCGTTTCTCGACTCCAACGACTTCAGCAAGATTTTCAAAGGAGTGCAGCAGGACACGTCGACTTACTATCTCCTCGGCTATCACAGCTCGAACCCAGCGCGCGACGGCCGTTATCGGCACATCGTCGTGAGGAGCAACGTGAAGAGCAATCTGCGTGACTTAAAGATCGACTACCGCCGCGGCTACTACGCGCCCGCCGATTATCAGCATTCCACCAAGGACGACAAAGAGCGGCAGCTTGAAGAAGAACTCGCATCCGAATTGCCGGCCACGGATTTCCCGCTGTATCTGGGCGTAGCCTACTTCCGCCTGGAGGCCAACAAGTTTTTCGTTCCCATCTCGCTGGTGGTGCCAGGTTCGCAGATTCCGTTTGTCCGCAGCAGCGACCGCGACAAGGCGACGCTCGATGTGATCGGAATGGTGCTCGATAACGAACACCATCCCTTGAACCGAATTCGCGACACCGTAAAACTAGCGGTAAGCACGTCGGCCGAGGTGCAAAAAAAGAATGTGCAGTACGACACTGGCATGAGCCTCATCAGCGGCAAGTATCACCTGAAATTTGTCGTGCGCGAGAATCAGACCGGCCGCATGGCCTCGTTCGAAACCGACATCGAGGTGCCGGAGTTGAAAGCAATGCCGCTGAAGATGAGTTCCGTGGTGCTCGCCAGCCAGATTGAAACGGCAAAGAAGACCGCGAATCTGAACCCGCTCGTGCACGACGGTTCCGAGATCATCCCGAACATCACGCACGTTTTCTCAGCCACGCAGCACCTGCTTCTTTATTACGAGGTGTACGATCCGGCCCGGCCGGCGGTCGCAGAGTCGGCCCGCGGCCAGAATTCTGCAAAAGACAAAGACAGTAAGCCCAGCATCCGGCTCCTGTCCAACGTCGCCTTCTTCCAGGGCAAAGCCAAAGCCTATGAAAGCTCGTTGGTGGAGTTGACAGAATTAAACGCGCGCGAGCGGAAGGCTGCCGTCTTCCAGTTAGATGTGCCGCTAACATCGCTCAAGCCGGGTTTTTATACCTGCCAGGTCAATGTGATCGATGACGCCGGCGGCCACTTCCTGTTTCCAAGACTAGCCTTGTTGATCCGGCAAGAAAGCTCGAGCACTGCACGCTGACGGCAAATCTCCGCGCGCTTTGGACGAATCTACAGCGGGTCTACAGTTGCTGTGCCCGGCAACTGCCGAGCTGCGCTCGGCTTGGACGGCCGAGGGCGGCCGTCCCTACGCGACCTCAGTACAACGAAGCTAAATCCGCGCTAAGCGGGATCGCGACCCGGGCGCCGTCGTCTCAGCACAGCTATCCGTTGTGGGACCCATCGGCGGCCAGGAGTCTTTCGAAAGCGTCCGAAGCCAGCAGATCAAGGGATCGAACCACCACGTCTGCGGGCAGGTGCTTACCGTTCGGACTTACGCCGATGCTCCGCATGCCGGCATTGCGTGCGCCTTCGATCCCGGCGACGGCGTCTTCGACAACAATGCACCGGCCGGGCGATGCGCCCGCTCGCGAAGCTGCAGTCAGGTACACCTCAGGATCCGGTTTGCCCCGGCGCACATCTTCGGCGGAGACGATGCCCTGAAAAAAGTGGGCAGCCGCCGTAGCCTCAAGAACTACTTCCACGTTCGCCCGCGGCGCCGAGGAGGCGATTGTCTGAAGCCATCCCTGCGCGTGCAGCCGCTGCAACCAGTTTGCAACCCCAGGTAACAGCGAGACGCCGTCCCGGCGAACCAGATCGCGATAACGTTGCTCTTTGGCGTTTGCGATTCGCTCAACGCGCTCGGGAGTAGCCCCGGCCAGAAATCGGGGAACGATGGCATCGTTACGCTGGCCGAACGTGGCCAAAAACTGCTCGTGAGTGATGGCAATGCCCTCATTCGCCATCGTATCCCGCCACGAAATCCAGTGGACTTCCTCTGAGTCAATCAGAGTTCCATCCATGTCCCAAAGCACTGCCCGAGTCATGCTCACCCGCAAACCTCCACTTTCTCGGCAAAAGAAAAACCGCTCGTCCCGCGTGATTGTCTTGCGAACCGGCTGCGATCGTCCGTGGGTTATACAATAATTTTACATTTGAACATTTGAACACGGAAACCGCGCCATGTTCTAATCGGAGCCTGGGTATCGGGAGGAAAGTATTGTGAAAAATCTCAATCTAAGTATTGCACTCTGCGTGGCGCTCTTCGCGGTCACGCCCCTTCTCGTCTTCGCCGGCTCAACTCCGTCGGTGGGCAGCCTGGCGCCCGAATTCACGCTCACCTCGCAGGAAGGCACGCCCGTCAGCCTGAAGGACTATCGCGGCAAGTGGGTGGTCTTGTATTTCTATCCCAAGGATTTCACCAGCGGCTGCACCATCGAGGCGCACAACTTCCAGCGCGATCTCTCGCAGTATCAGCAGAAAAATGTGGTGATACTCGGAGTCAGCGTGGATACCGCCGACTCTCACAAACAGTTCTGCACCAAGGAAGGGCTGAACTTTAAGCTGCTGGCCGACACCGACCACAAAGTGTCGAGCGACTATGACTCGGTAATGAGCTTTGGGGAGGCGAAGGTCGCGGCCCGGCACACCTTCATCATCAATCCCGAGGGCAAGATTGCGAAGGTATATACCGAGGTGAATCCAAATCGGCACAGTGCGGAAGTGTTGGCGGCACTAACCGAGCTGCAAAAGTAGAGTCCACCTGCCCGATAAAGGAAGGCAGGCTCAAAGCCCTCCGTGGAACCGTCCGAATGCGTGGGCAAGCATCAGCGACATGATCAGGATGCCCGCCCCGAGGACGAGCACATGCTGGGTCTTGCGCAGTTCGAAGTTCCCGACCCGGCACACCAGCAGGTAGCCGACAGCAAGGTTGAAGAGGCCCCACACGACATTGACCATCGAGGAGGACAAGCCCACTCCTGGCGGTGACGCGAAAGGGCTCTGGAAGGCATGCCCCGAGATCCCATTGCCGAGATGGGGCAGGGTGTTCGCGAGGAATGCGCCCCCGAAGAAGTACGCCACATAATGGTACCAACGCATGGTTGCTCCCTTCTGGCCGCCAAACCAATGGTAGCTCAAACGACTATCTGCCGGCAGGGAACCCACGGGAAATCTTCCGCGGACTCGTCGAAGCCACTCTAGCTGATTCCTGTCCCTCGCGGCTCAGCAGTGGGCGCCCAACCCTGTAGTCCCTGATCTTCGGTGACCTAAGAAAGATCCCCGTCGCTTGTTAGGCTCCAAGTGAGTTGCATAGGAGGCCCTTTGCCCGCGACGGCTCAGAAATCCGCACACCAGTCCGCATCCCAATCGACCATCAAGATTCTCTACGGCGAAAGCGACGAAGCCACTCTCTCCGCCCAAGCCGCCGAAATGAAAAAGGCCGGGCATCACGTCACCACCGCCCTCAATCGCAAAGCCGTTCAGGAAGCCTTGCGCCGCGATGCCTTCGACCTCGTCATCCTCGGCGCCACCTTGTCCAAGGACGATCGCCATCACCTGCCCTACATGGTCAAGAAGTCGCACGAAGGAACCAAGGTCCTGGTGATGCATGCCGGCACGCACCATCACGAAGTCGACGCCGTTATCGACTCCAACCTGAGCATGCACCTGATCCTCGAGCGCATCGCCAAAGTGCTTCAACCCGAGCCCGTCCGCTAGCCGCAAAAGAAAAAAGGTCTGGCCGGGTGGAGAGAATGCCCCGGCCAGACCCGCCAGACTTCCAGGCTGACCGGATCATTCTCGCCCTCCCCGGCCCGCCAGTTGTCACCCATATGTAAACTTGTCGTCATTAATTCTGCGTAAATTCCGGATGTCGTCGTAGAGACGCGCTAGCCTCGTCTCCTTTGCATGCTGAGACGAGGCCAGCCCTCTTTGCTACCGCCGATGTGTCCTAGGGAGAAAGCCCCAAAACATAAAATGGGCCGCCAGCCAAGAAGCGGTGACTCTTCCTTGGCTATCGGCCCATTCGATCCGGACTGGGATCGGAGGTGATATCTATATCCTAGACCCGCTGCCTCGATTGTCAAGCATCAACTTCCAGCGCCAAGCATTGCTCCTAATTCGGGAAATTCCGCGCCCAAACGCGCTCCAATCATTGACACCTTCCTCGCCATAATGTTAACTTGATTGGTTTTAGAGACGGCTCTTCTTCCATCGGAAATAGCCAGCAGTACCAGCAAGGATTCGATCGTCACTTCGATCATCAGCCCATGGACCAGACACTCCGACAATTAGGCGAACTACTGCTCGGAGCCGTGCCCACCGTTCTCCTTCTGGCCACGCTTTGCATTCTTTATACCTTCATCGTCCATCGCCCGCTGACCGCCGTGCTCGCCGAGCGCCGCAACCGTACCCAGGGCGCCCTGGAAAAAGCCCGCGCCGATATCGCCGCCGCCGAAGGCCGCACTGCCGAATACGAGCAGCGCCTCCGAGAAGCGCGCCAGAAAATCTTCAAGAACCAGGAGGCCCGCCGCCAGCAAGACACCCAGTCCCGCACCCACGCCGTGCAGGAAGCTCGCACCCGTGCCCAGGAGCAGGTCAAGCTGGCCCGCGCCGCCATGGAAGAAGACAAGAAGCAAGCCATGGCCAAACTGCAATCGGACGCAGCCCGGCTCGCCAGCGACATCGTGCGCGCCGTCATGCGCCCCATGGCGTCGCCCACCCAGGTCGGCGGCCAATGAAAACGAAACGAGAGCGGATTCAGCTGGAGTGGGGGCGGGCGCCCTCGCCGGTCCAGGGTTGCGTAGGGGCAGGTGCCCTCACCTGCCCAGCCGAGCAAAGCTCGGCAGCTAGCTGTGGTCACAACACTTCTGGAATCGCTATGGGGAAGTTGAAGCTGACGACCATGCCGGGAGTTCCCCGCCCGTTCCTCGCGCTAGCCCTGTTGGCATTTCTGTTCGCGGTCCCATCGCGATCCTACGCGCAGGAACAACCCGCGGCCCCGTCTTCGGCCCATTCCGCGGCTACACCCGCAAAAGAAGCCAACCCGTCCGCCCCCGACCAAAAGACGATCGGCGAAGATCTGGCCCATGAGACCCGCGAGGCTACCGGAGAAGACGCCGGGGCAGACAAAGAAGAGAACGCAAAGCTCAAGTACGCCGCGCCGGTTCGCTGGCTGGCGCGCAAAACCGGTCTGAGCGTGCATCATGCCCATCTGGTGTTGCTCAGTCTGAACTTCGCCACCATTGTCGTCCTAGTCTTCTGGGCCGCGCGCAAGTACGTTCCCGGCATGCTGAGCGCCCGCAGCGCGTCCATCCAGCGAGCGTTGGAAGAAGCGCGCGCCGCCAGCCAGGATGCCAATCGCCGCTTAGCCGACATCGAGAATCGTCTCCGCCAGTTGGATGTGGAAATCGGACAGATGCAAGCCAGCGCCGAAAAGGAAGCCAACGCCGAGGAAATCCGCATCCAGAAAGCCGCCGAGGAAGATATTCGCAAAGTGGTGCTGGCCGCCGAGCAGGAAATTGCCACCGCCGCCAAGCAAGCCCGCCGCGATTTGTCCACGCATACCGCCAGCCTGGCAATAGCCCTGGCCCGTAAGCAGATTAACGTCGATTCCAACACCGACCAGGTACTGGTCCGCACCTTTGCGGCGAACTTGGCTTCGGACGCGTCTTCCCACGAAGACGACAACCACGGCGGAAAGGACGGCCGGTAACCATGGCTTCCGTAGTCGGCACCTACGCCCGCGCCTTCGCCGATGTGGTGATGACCAAAAGCAACCTTCTCGATCCCGCCCGCATGCTGCAGGAATTGCACGGCATCGAGGCTCTGCTGAAGGAAAGCGATCCGCTGCGCCGCGTCCTCGAAAACCCGTCCATTCCCGGAGACCGCAAACGCGCCGTGCTCGACGCCATCACCATGCGCCTCGGTTCGACAAGACAAGTAAGGAATTTCATCGCCGTACTAATCGATCACCGAAGGCTGCCGCTGTTCAGCGAAATCCTGAAACAACTGGAGCAGGAATTAGACGATCGCCAGGGTTTCGCCGAAGCGCAAGTGAGCGCAGCGCGCCAACTAAGCGACCCAGAGAAAAGAATGCTGGAAGCCGAAATAGAAAAACTAACCGGCAAGAAGGTCCGGGCAAAATACGAACAAGACGCGACCCTATTTGGCGGAGCGGTAGTGCAGGTAGGCAGCACCATCTACGACGGGTCGGTAAAAGGCCAGATGGAAAAGATAAGAGAGCAATTGGTAGAGAGCTGACAGTTCGAGCCACGAGCTCCGAGCTTCGAGCAAGCGGGTTGGCCCGAAGCGCGAAGCTCGCAGCTCGAAGCCTGCGGGGACAGGGCGCGCCGCGTCTCTACGGCAGAAAGAACTGAGATTTGAAAACTGAGAGCTGATACCTGACTTTATGGCCCAAATCAAAGCAGACGAAATCACCCGATTAATCCGCGAGCAAATCGAGCACTACGAATCGAAAATCGCGGTCGACGAAGTCGGCACCGTCATCACCCTCGGCGACGGCATCGCTCGTGTCTACGGCCTCGATAAGGTCATGTCTGGAGAGTTGCTCAGCTTTCCGCACAGCGTAGCCGGAATCGCCATGAACCTCGATGAAGATCAAGTCGGCGTGGTTATCCTCGGCGAATATACCGAGATCAAGGAAGGCGACGAAGTCAAGCGCACCGGCCGCATCATGAGCGTGCCCGTGGGCGACGCCCTGGTTGGTCGCGTAGTCAATTCGCTAGGCGTTCCGATTGACGACAAGGGTCCGATTGCCACCGATAAATTCATTCCCATCGAGCGCCTCGCTCCCGGCGTTATCGACCGCCAGCCCGTGCGCGAGCCCATGGCCACCGGACTCAAGGCCATCGACTCCATGATCCCCATCGGCCGCGGTCAGCGCGAACTCATCATCGGAGATCGCCAGACTGGCAAGACCGCCGTTGCCCTCGACACCATCATCAACAACAAGGGCAACAACCTCATCTGCATCTATAACGCCGTAGGCCAGAAGCGCAGTTCGATCGCGCAGGTGGTAAAAATTCTGGAAGACGCCGGCGCCATGGAATACACGATAGTCGTAGCCGCGTCCGCCTCCGAACCGGCTCCCATGCAATACATCTCGCCCTACGCGGCCTGCGCCATGGGCGAGTTTTTCCGCGATTCGGGACGCCACGCCCTCTGTATCTACGACGATCTGTCGAAACACGCCGCGTCTTATCGCGAGATATCGCTCTTACTCCGCCGTCCTCCGGGCCGCGAAGCCTATCCCGGAGACGTTTTCTATCTCCACTCGCGTCTGTTAGAGCGAGCCGCCAAACTAAGTAACGAAAACGGTGGAGGATCGCTGACCGCGCTGCCCATCATCGAAACTCAGGCGGGCGACGTTTCGGCATACATTCCGACCAACGTGATTTCGATTACCGATGGCCAGATTTATCTGGAAACTGACTTGTTCAATCAAGGCGTTCGCCCCGCAGTCAACGTAGGACTTTCCGTAAGCCGAGTAGGCGGTAGCGCCCAGATCAAAGCCATGCGCCAGGTAGCCGGAACGCTGAAACTGGAACTGGCCCAGTACCGCGAACTAGCCGCCTTCGCCCAGTTTGGCAGCGACCTGGATAAAGCCACGCAGGCGCAGCTAAGTCGAGGCCAGCGCCTGGTGGAACTCCTGAAGCAAGCCCAGTTCAGCCCGCTCCCGTTCTCAAAACAAATCCTGATCATCTTCGCCGGCACGACCGGAGTGCTGGACGACATGCCGGTAGACCAGGTGCGCGACTTCGAGAAAGATTTGTACAAGTACGTGGATACAACGAATCCGGGCCTGCTAAACACAATCATGGAAAAGAAAATTCTGGATGACAATCTGAAGGCGGAAATGTCCAAAGTAATAAAAGAAGCAAAGCAGCAATTCGTAGATGCAAAGCAAGCAGTAGCGAAGTAGTTGTGAGCTGCTGGCTTCTAGCTACTGGCAAGCCAGGGATGTGAACATGCTCGCAAGAAGCTAGCAGCTAGCAGCCAGTAGCGAGTTTATGCCCAACGTTCTCGACATCCGGCGCCGCATCCGCAGCGTGGTCAACACGCGGCAGATCACCAAGGCCATGAAAACCGTCTCCGCCGCCAAGTTGCGCCGCGCGCAAGAGGGTGCGCTGGCCGCTCGCCCTTATTCGCAGATGCTCACCAACGTTCTAAAATCGCTGGTCTCGCGAGCCGACATCTACAATCCCCTTACCGGAGAGCCGCGTCATCCGCTGCTCGCCGAGCGCCCGGAAACGAACATCCTGCTGATCGTGGTCACCGGAGATAAGGGCCTGGCCGGCGCCTTCAACACCAATATTCTGAAGATGGTGACGCGATTCATCGAGTCCAAACCGGACGGAACGATCGACGTAGAATGCATCGGAAGGAAAGGCCGCGACTTCATGCGCCGCCGTTATCCACCCGCCCCAGAGGAAGCCTCCGCCGATGGAGCCGATGGCGATGGGGTGAAAGACGATGGAGCGACAGAGAATGAGGCGATAGACAAAGGGGCGATAGAGCATGGAGCGACGGCCGTCCCGCCCGTCCAGCCCGGCGTTGAGGTCGCTCCACCGCGCGCCGGTCGCGTGCAAATTGTAGGCGAATATGTCGGAGTTCTCGGCAAGGTCGAACACAATTTCGCAAATACTCTTAGTCAGAGTGTGATTGCCCGCTACTGCCGCGGCCAGATCGACGGCGTCTACATCCTCTTTAACGAATTCAAGTCGGTCATCGCGCAACGCCTCGTCGCGGAACGCCTGTTGCCCATCAAGGAGATCGGCGAAGTCGACGTCCAGATGGCGGAAGAGGCTTCGCCAGAGGAACGCAAGCAGCGCATCGAGGCGGCGAAGTCGGCGGGAGTCGGTCTGCGGCCAGTCGATACCAAAGCTGTCGATGAGGCCGCCGCCAGGTTCGCGGCCTCACCGATCGATTACATCTACGAGCAAAAGCCCGAGCGGCTTTTCCAGGGGATCTTGCCGAAGTACGTTGGCATCCAGATTTATCACGCGCTGCTAGAGTCCGTGGCCGCCGAGCACGCCGCCCGCATGACCGCGATGGATGCGGCTACCAGCAACGCCAGCGACATGATCGATTCGCTGACGCTGATCATGAACCGAGCGCGTCAGGCCAAGATCACCAAAGAGATTATAGAAATAGTAAGCGGAGCGGCAGCGCAGTAAGAACGCTGCTAGCTGCTAGCTAATAGCCGCTAGCAACCCTGTGAAGTGAGAGAAAAGTTTGATCGCCAGTAGCTAGAAGCTAGTGGCTAGTAGCTGAGGTTCTATGTCAGAAAACATCGGACACGTAATCCAAATTGCCGGACCCGCCGTCGACGTGCAGTTCACCGAAGCGGCGATGCCTCCCATCTATCAAGCGCTGAAAGTCGTCAGCGACGGCTTCACCGTGCCTTCCCCGGTCAACGTCATTCTCGAAGTGCAGCAGCATCTCGGCGAAGGGCGCGTGCGCTGCGTCGCCATGGAAGCCACCGAAGGCATGGTGCGCGGCATGAAAGCCATCGATCAGGGCGGGCCCATCTCCGTCCCCGTCGGCCGCGGCACGCTCGGTCGCGTGATGAACGTGATCGGCGAGCCCGTGGACAAACTCGGCCCCATCGCCTTTACCAAGAAAATGCCTATTCATCGCCTCGCCCCCGCGTTCGATGAACAGTCGACCACCGCCGAGATGTTCGAGACCGGGGTGAAAGTAATCGATCTCATCCAGCCCTTCTTGAAAGGCGGAAAGATCGGCCTCTTCGGCGGCGCCGGCGTAGGCAAGACGGTTGTGATCATGGAGCTCATCAACAACGTGGCCAAACAGCACGGAGGATTCTCCGTGTTCGCCGGAGTAGGCGAGCGCACCAGGGAAGGCAATGACCTCTGGCTGGAAATGAGCGAGTCGGGAGTGATCAAACCCGGCAAGCCCGACGAGTCGAAAGCCGCGTTGATCTACGGCCAGATGACCGAGCCCCCCGGAGCGCGTCTGAGAGTGGCGCTAACCGCGCTGACCGTGGCCGAATTTTTTCGCGATGAAGAGGGCAGCGACACGCTCCTATTTATAGACAACATCTTCCGCTTTACCCAGGCCGGCTCAGAAGTATCCGCCCTGTTGGGCCGCATGCCCTCAGCGGTCGGTTATCAACCGAACTTAGCTACGGAGATGGGGGAGTTACAGGAGCGCATTACTTCGACTAAGAAGGGGTCGGTGACGTCGGTACAGGCGATCTATGTGCCGGCGGACGATTTGACCGATCCGGCGCCGGCGACCACGTTTGCTCACCTGGATGCTACGACTGTGCTTTCGCGCGCGCTCACGGAGATTGGAATCTATCCCGCGGTCGATCCGCTGGCTTCTACTTCGCGCATTCTGGATGCAAGAATTGTCGGCCAGGATCATTACGATGTGGCGCAGATGGTGAAGAGAACTTTGCAGACTTATAAGGATCTGCAGGACATCATCGCCATCCTGGGCATCGACGAACTCAGCGAAGACCAGAAAGTTACGGTCGCGCGCGCGCGCAAGATTCAGAAGTTTCTCTCGCAGCCGTTCTTTGTAGCGGAGCAGTTCACCGGCACGCCGGGACGCTATGTGAAGATTGCTGACACGGTGAAAGGTTTCCGCGAAATTGTGGAAGGGAAGTATGATGACATTCCCGAGCAGGCTTTCTACATGAAGGGAACGATCGACGAAGTGCTGGAGACGGCGGAAAAGATGAAAGGTGCGGCGGCGAAGGATCAGTCGGTAGTCGCCAGTCGTTAGTCGTTGGCAAATGCCAGGCGGCTGACGTTCTGAGCTACCGACCAACAACCAACGACCAACGACCAACGACTAACGACTAACGACCAGCAACCAATGGCTGATACTTTCCAACTTGAAATCGTCACGCCCTCCAGGCTCCTGGTGAAGGACGTGGCCGAAGAAGCGCAGATCCCGGGCGTGAGCGGGTATCTGGGGATTCTTCCTGGACACGCTCCGCTGATTACCGAGCTTGGCGTGGGTGAGATTACTTATAAGGTTAGTGGCGCGACCCACACGCTGTCAGTGGCGTGGGGGTTTATGGAAGTACTGCCGGACAAGGTGACGATTTTGGCGGAGGCGGCGGAGCATCCGCACGAAATTGACGTAGAGCGCGCGCAAAAAGCCAAAGACCGAGCCGAACAGCGCCTGAAGAGCAACGATCTTAAAGTTGACTACACGCGCGCGGAAGATGCCTTGCAACGCGCGGAAACACGGCTGAGCGTGGCGAAGGAAAAGTAGTTTCCGCCGTCGCAGAAACCCCGGTCACGGATCCGGAGTTACTCGCAGGCGGCGCGGCTGGCGGGCTCGAAGCGATCCATCTGCGCTTCGCGCTGGGTGGCGAGGCGGCCGTCGGCGGTCTTTCCGTAAAGCTCTTCGCCGGGGCAGTAGTAGAGAGCGCTATGCGGATCGACCCAGACTTTGACCGCGGGGTCTCCTTGAAGATGGATGGTGGGCGCGGCAGGCTCGGCGATTCCTAACGTGATCAACGCTCTTTCCCAGGGGCCCAGGGCTCCCCTTCGCGGTGCGCTGGCCGCAGCGGGCCACAACAGGGCCAGTGCGAACACGAAAACAGCGGCTCCCAGATAAAGGTCGGCGCGGTGAAAACGCAGGGTTACGCGCACGTTCGCCAGACGCTGATGCAAAGAACTGGGGGCCGAGTCGCTGGCGCCGGTGATTGCTTCTGCCGGCGAAGAATCTTCGTCTGCGGATAACTGGGAGGGATGGACGGTTCGCTCCGAATCGTCGGGCGCGAATGGGGCTGGGGGAAAGTCTTCGGATTCTTGGTCAGCGGGGAATTCGTCTTTGAGCGATTCAGGAATCCAATCGCTTTCCGCGGCTCGGTCGACGATGCAATCGCCGAGCGCTGACTTGCCAAGCGCTGACCCACGACGTACGGTTTTGCCGCGTGCAGATTCGCCGCGTGCTTGGTGGATGGTCTCGGGCTTTTCCGGAGCGATCGCTTCCCGTGCTGCATCTTCTCTTGCAATTGGCAAAGCGAGAATGCCGGAGGCGGCAAGATCCCGCGTCGGCAGGTCACGTTTTTGCGCAGCTTCGTGTTGTGCGGCTATTGGAAGCTCGGCAGAACGCTCGGGCCATAAGCCCTGCTCCTGGCTCATCAACCACATCGAGGCCCAATTGTGCTGCAGGCGTTCGCCGGGACGAAATTCCTCGAGGCCGCAACTCTCGCAACGCGATCGGTCCGCGGGCTTCAGAGCGCCGCAGTGCGGGCAAACGCCATGGGCTTCCGGTTCAGGGTGGAGTTCAGGTTCGGCTTGGGTTTGTCGAGCCTGCTTCAGCCGGTCGTTATGTTCCTGAATAGTGAAAGCGGCGGACAGCAAGCCCTGAAAGGATTGTTCGTCCAGTGTCAAATTGGGCCGGTCCGAAGGCATGGCATCGGGGGGAGAAAGAAAGTCCAGACTCAGGGTATTGTAGTGCAAGTCGGGCCACTCGGAAACGGGGAATAACGGAGGCTTTTTGGGATTGATTCCTGTTTGGGGATGCCAATCTGGAAGCGCTTCATGAAAACGGTCTAAGAGAGGGCGTGGGGAACTGGGGTATGGGAGTGTAACTGCATGGTTTTAAAGGCCCGTCTTCCGAGGCGAAGATTTGGCGAATAACTTGCTTTGGGTTGTCGTGGGTCGCGACCCCAAGACTGAACTGAAGGAGCCGACGAAACGCCAATGATTAACCTCAATGAAATTAAGATCACGCCCCGTGACCAGCAGGTTCTACGTTTGCTGGTACAGGGATGCAGCAACAAAGAAATCGCGAGCCAATTGAACATTAGTCCGCGGACGGTGAAACAGCACCTGCGCACGCTGTTTCTGCGCGCAGGTATCAAAGAAGGCCGGAAGCGGGTGAAACTCGCGACCGCGATGTTCATCAAGGAGCAGGTGCAACCATGCAACCCCGTGATCGGCTAACCGCCAAAGAGATTCAGGTCGCGACCCTGGTCTGGCAGGGTCTTACTAACAAAGACATTGCCAAGGTGCTCATCACCAGCGAGCAGGTAGTGAAGAACTACCTGCGCACCGCCTTCGACAAGTTGGGAGTCTGGACCCGCCTCGAACTTGCGTTGTACGTCGCCAGCCACGGCGGAGCCAACTGGCATGTGCAACTGGGGAACGGGCTGTTGCCGGCGGGGGCGGGTTGGCCCGTCGCCGTTGGCGAGGAAGGCGCGGCCTACGCAGAGACGGAAAGAAAGGCGGCAGCCGGAGGGTCGCGCTAAGAAACTGCAACCACGGAAACGGCGCTGCTGCCGGGCCGCTGCAAACTCTGCGGAGCCCTCGGGCGCGTACCACGCTGTAGAGACGGAGCCCCGTCTCCGCAGACGCGCCCAGCCCCGGCTCTAGGCGACTTGTTTTGACGGGGCGTGGCTCCAGCCACGCCGTATGTTGGAGCGGAATTGTCTACGTCCGATGTTTTGGGGACGGCAACAGATTTCACATTGGTCGCCGTACTCAACGCCTCCCGCGAGCCGTTGGTCTCCCGGGACTGCTAGCCTAAGTGACATGTTTTCAGAGAAATGGCCCGCCATCTTTTCCCACAAGAAGCCGCCGGTAGAGGCGCGCCGCACCCCGCAATCCCGGTAGTCAAATTGCTCAGTCATCTGGTGGACCCGTTCGTTCTGATTCATCAGTTCAGAGCTTCATTGTTCCGGCACTTCATTCGTTCAGAACTGGATCGGCCCCGAGCTTCATTATTCAGACCCAGACCGAGGTAGGTATGACTTACAAGGACATTTTCTGGATGGCCTGCGATTCGACCGAGCAACTGCGGGCCGAATACGGGCCGTTCCACACCCGGGAAGAAGCCGAAGTCGAAGCTCGCAAACTCGGCTTTGGATACCTGCTGCGCTACGAACACATTCTGGGTCCCGACGAAGAAATCGAAGAAGTACGCTGCGTCTTTCTCGAACTGCAGGACATGCAGACTGCTCCGATGCCCGGCGTCACCTTTCACACCCGCTGCGCCACCTGCGGCGAGGCCGCGGCGCATGAGCGGTCCTGGCAAGCGGAAGTGTGGGCCGACATCCACGAATTCGAACACACTCGCCACAAAGTCAGACTTTTCGAGCACGCCCTGGGAGAAGGTCTGAAGGAGATCGCCGACTGGCGCGGCCACGCTGCCTGAGCGATTCGCGGCGGGTGCGTAGACTCATCCCTCTTTTACCGTCTCGTCTCTCTCACCCCAAAAGAAAAGAGCCGGAGAAAATTCTCTCCGGCTCGTTAAAGTGCACTCGTTGCTGCGACCGCCTACTTCGTATTGCCGGTTACCGCATCGATAAAGGCAAGGCCATAGGGAGTGCCAAACCCGGTAGCGTTGTCCCACCCCTTCTTGACCGTGAGTGAAGTGTCAATCCCGAACCCGAGCACATACGATGAATCGGGACTCGGGTTATACCAGATCGCGCTGGTGAAGCCCTTGTTGCCATAGAGCAATCCGTTAAACAGTTCGGACGCCGAGTAGTCGGTGGTGCCATTCTGGTCCGTAATTACCCCTGTCGCATTGTTAGGTGTGAGGTCGTTCGTGGGAAGCACGTCCTGAACGCCACCATAGGGCAGAGCGGCGATAGCGGGCGCCGCCTGACCCAGGGCCCAGCCCGCCTTCTCATTGGCGAGCGCCCAGAAGCCGGTGAAGATCGGGCTGGCCAGGCTGGTGCCGCCAACGCCGATGAAGAGATACTGATACTTGCCAAAGCTGATGACGATGGGAACGCCGGTGTAGGGGTCAGCCAGCGCGGAGACATCAGGCGTTTGCCGGCCTTTGCCGGGAAGCGACTGCTGCCACGACGGCTTGGCCCAGAAGATACTCTCGCCGCCTCCACCTCCTCCGCCGACGAGGCCCACCGCTAGGGGAGGATCAAACAGCACGTAGGCGGCGGAAGGCGGATTGCTAAGGAATATTTGGTAGCCCGTTAACGCGACCCACGAGTCGCCCCAGGAGGTAGTGATCGTGTATCCCGGGTTGTTGACGTCGTTCAGAATGGAGGTACCGCCCACGGCCGTCGCATGAGGAGCGTCCGAAGGCACGCCGGGCGCGCCTACCGGAGTCCCCAGCCCTTCGTCGCCAGAGTCGCCGGTGGAGAAATTGACGGAGATGCCTTTGGCGGTTGCGACCTCAAGCGTGTCGTCCCAGGAAGTCTGTTCCAGGGCTCCAGCAATGATGTCGACGTCCTCCTCATAGCTATTGGAGATTTGGTTGCCGAGCTGATTGTTAGCGACATAACTAATGGCGTCCTGAAAGTCCTCGCTGTCCTGGCCGTTTACGGCCACGACCAAGATCTTGGCCCCAGGAGCGATGGTGTGCGACCACTGCAAATCCAGAGCCATCTCGGTGTTCCATCCCGCGAGGATCCCTTCTTTAGGATTGGCAGGCTTGCCCTCGGGATAGACAATGCTGAAGTTGGACGAGTTGAGCAGCGGCAGGCCCGCCATCTTGAAGAATGCGTTAGCATCCTTCTCGAGGGTGGGATAGCCGTAGCCTTCCATGAGTACAATCGTCTGGCCCTTGCCCGTCAATCCCGCCGCGTAAACGTCGTTCAGGCCCAGGGCGCTCTGCAGCTCCGCGGGCAGATAGTCGCAGACCAAGTAATTAGGCGGGGCATCCGAGGTATATACGGTGCCGGAGAAGACGCCGGTCGGCGGAGCGGTCGTGCCCTCCAGGGTAATGGTTTGCGGCGCAGCCAGACACTGCGTGGTAGTTGCTGCCGGGAACCCGGAACCTGCCGTGAGCTTCCCAAGTTGCACCGGCGCGTACGGTTCCTGAGTGTGCGGGTCAAGAGCGCGCGAGTAAAGCGGCCGCACCTGGTGGCTTTCCAGGCCGGCGACGCTGGAGACATAGCTCCCCGCCTTACCGCTAAGCTGGGCGTTTCGGACATTGGCGCGGAAGGCTCTTCCGCTGTACTCGAACTGGTGAATCTCAGTATTGAAAGCGCTCTCGACACTGCCGATTGTGCCGTGGGCGCGGACCGTGAAGCCGATGGGGTCCGTGGAGAGAATCGTGAGCCCGTGGCTCTGGAGCTCCTGGCGCACGATCTGCTGCTGCGCTTGAGTCGGCGCATACTTCTTGAGATCGGCGTTGGTCATCCATTTGTGAAAGGTCGGAGAAGCGGGGTCGTAGAGCGCGTCGACGGCCTTGTCGAATGCCGCCTTGTCGCTGAGCTTGAGGTGGACGGTGATGTTGATCTCGGTCGATGGATCGGCAAGGCCGAGGTCTTTGGAAATTTGGATGCCAGCAGGCACGTTAGTAGCTGCCACCCGCGCCGAGGCTGAAAGGCCTCCAACGGCGAAAAGCGCGATCAGTAAGGTGACGGCCACCACTTTGAGGGATTGTTGAAGCGTCATGTCTGTCTCCTTTGGTTAACCTGGGTACACGAATGTGTGAAACAAATGGATTGAAAAGCCCGTGGAATACTTTCGTCCGAGGACCCACACGCCAGCGGAAGAAGAGTCCGGCCACACTGATGCAGTCGTTTGCATCGGGCCAGGTGCTTGGATTTATATACGAAAGTTCACGTGACTGTACAGAAAAAATCAGAGCCGCAAAAGCCTTCGTCTAAGGTGCAAGTCTTTTCACCGATGCTCGTGTGGAGACGGGCGCCTCGCCCGTCCATGCCGAGCAAAGCCCGGCAGCCGCCGCGAAGTGGGGGGGGCGCGACTCCAGCGGCAGAGGAAAGACCGGCGCCCCTTCATTTTGGCGGGTGGTGGGAGAGCAGATCGTTGCCGGCATAAATAAGGGCCGCGTTCAGAAATGAGCGTGGCCTTTTCCGTTAAGCCCGCGTAGGGACAGCTCGCCGCCACCTGGGTAGAGCGCCCGCAACCTAGGCTGACTGTGCGTGTTTTGCCGGTTGCCCCACGTCTCGCTCTTTCGAGAAAGTTAGCTTTTTCTCTCCTCCGCCATCACCTTCCGGAGCGCCCGGTTGATCCTCGTCTGGTAGCCCCGGCCCTGTTTTTTGAACCAGGCCACAACGTCGGCGTCCAGACGCAGCGTGACCGGCTGCTTGAGGGGCTTGTAGTATTTCGCCCACTTCGGGGCCAGATCCGGCGGCAGGCTCTCCACGTCGGCGGAAGCCCGCAACCGGGCAATCTTCCGCCGCTTCTTCAATGCTTTTCGTTTCTTCATACGTACTTATACCTCTATACGTACAATAACACAAGTACAAAGTGTTTCGCGTGAAACATTTGTACTTACAAAGACTGTACGTGCATTGGTCGAGCCTTGATCCCTGAGCCTCCAACCCGATGATTCCAATAGACCAGCTATCTGTGGATTTCAGCGAGTGAGTCTCGCCCCGGCGGCTTCGTCAAGCATCCACAACAGTTTCCCGTCCGACGGCTCGACTCTTTGTGAAGGGAGGGAAGGCGTGTTCTTACCCTCAAGAACCTGGCGCACCATATCGGCCTTGTCCGCTCCGCTGGCCAGGAACATGACTTCAGCGGCGCGATTGAGCACCGGGAAAGTGAAGGTGATGCGGTGGGTGTTGAACTTCCCGACCCAGTTGGCGACCACCAAGCGCGACTGTTCGTCGAGCGCCGCGGAGTCGGGGAAGAGTGAAGCAGTGTGGCCATCGGGGCCCAAGCCGAGGAGAATGAGGTCGAAGCGCGGAAACACACCGGGCCGATCTCCGGGCCGAAGCTCGAAGAAGCGGCGGAGCTGGGTTTCATAGTCGGCGGCAGCAGCGGCGGCATCGGGATTCTCGGCGGGAACGCGAAAGACGTTCCCGGCCGGAATCGCAACCTTTGCCAGCAACGATTCATTCACCATCCGATAATTGCTGTCGGGGTCGGTGGGTGGGACGTGGCGCTCGTCGCCGAAGAACAGAAAGACGCGGTTCCAGGCGAAGGCGGAGTAATTGGCGGCGAGCAAGGAATAAAGAGCTTTGGGAGTCGAGCCGCCGGAGAGCGCTACGGCACATCGCCCCTGGGCGCCGATGGCGGCTCGGGCTACGCGAATGAATTCTTCGGCGGCGGCGTGAAACAGATCGGCGGCGGTGGCCAGCACCTCGATGGATCGAGTCGACGGCATAGCGTTATCGAGTCGCCAAGAAAATCGGATTTCCCAGCCGCAGCCGGCTCACTCACGTCGCGCTGTTCGCGGTCAAGCGGGCGTGATGGACGCCGTAGCAGGCGGCTCCGAGCAGTCCGGTTTTTTCGTTGGTGATCACTCGTACCGGGATGGCCTCGAGCAGCGGCTGCAAGCGTCCTTTGCTGAGGAAAGCCTGCATGAACAGCGGCCCGGCCAGCTGCGGCAGAATCTTCGGGGCGATTCCTCCGGCCAGAAAAACGCCGCCGCACGCCAGCACCTTGAGCGCCAGGTTGCCAGCCTCGGCGCCGTAAACTGAAATCCAGAGATCGAGAGCCCGCTCGGCCAAAGGAACCTTGCCGGAAACAGCGGCTCGCGAGATGGCGGCTGCGGTATCGCCGGCTGCGACTTCCTCGCGCAGCCAGGGCGGCTCGTCGCCGCGATCGGTGTCCTTGAGAAACCGGTACACGTTTACCAGGCCGGGGCCGGAAACGATGCGTTCGTAGCTGACACGTCCGAAGCGCGCGAGCAGGTAGCGCAGCAGTTCGATTTCCAGTTCGTTGCGAGCAGCGAAGTCGCAATGCCCGCCCTCGCAGGCGAAAATGTGCTGGCGTTCTCCGTCCCAGATGAGGCCGGCTTCGCCCAAGCCCGTTCCGGCAGCGATTACCGCCTGATTGCCGGCAGGCGCCGGCTGGTCCTCGTCGGGAGCGATGCGGTTGAGAGCGACCGTATCGGAAGGCCCGAGGCACTGGATTCCCCAGGCTTGCGCCTCGAGATCGTTGAGCAGACTCACCGTGTCGAGTTGCAGTCCCTCGGCGAGGCTTGACGACTCGACGATCCAAGGCAGGTTTGAAGTTTCGACGCGTCCATTGCGCACCGGACCGGCGATCCCGAAGCTGGCGATGGCGGGCCGGACGCCGGTTTCGGACACGAACTGGAGCACGATCTCATCCAGGCCGCGAAATTCCCCGCTCTTAAAAACGCTTTCGTGGACGGCGGTAAAATGGCCGCTGGCGTTATCCAACTGGTAATAGGTGAGGCGTGCGTGGGTTCCCCCGATGTCTCCTGCCAGAATCATTTCTCGAAATTCCTCCAACGCCGGCCATCGCGTTCCATCAGTTCTTCGGACTCTTTTGGACCCCACGTCCCGGAGGGATAGTTGGGAAAATTACGCGGCGGCAGCGCCTTCCACACATCGAGCACGGGATTGACAATGCTCCAACCGGCCTCGACCATGTCGGCGCGCTGGAAGAGCGTAGCGTCGCCGGTCATGCAGTCATGCAACAGGCGCTCGTAGCCGGTCGAAGAACTGATCCCGAAATAGTCGGAGTACTCGAAGTCCATATTCACTTCGCCCAATTGCATGGCGGGCCCGGGAGTCTTGGCGGCAAAACGCAGCGAGATGCCTTCTTCCGGCTGGATGTGCAGCACCAACTGGTTGGGCATCATGTTTTCGACCTGGGTTTCGCGGAAGAGCATAAAGGGCGCGCGCCGGAACTGAATGACGACGTGGGTATTGCGTCCGGGCAGGCGCTTGCCGGTACGCAGATAAAAGGGAACTCCGGCCCAGCGCCAATTGTCGATGAGGAGGCGCATGGCGACGAAGGTTTCGGTGCGCGAGTCACGGGGTACGCCTTCTTCGGAGCGGTAGGCGGGCACGCGCTGGTTGTCCATGATGCCTTCCCCATATTGGCCGCGAATAGTTTTGCTGAGCACGTCCTCGTTACTGAAGGGCTGAATGGCGTGCAGGATTTTGGCCTGCTCGTCGCGCACCGCGTTCGCATCGAACGAAATCGGGGGTTCCATCGCGGTCAGAGTGATGAGCTGCATGATGTGGTTGGGCACCATGTCGCGCAGGGCGCCCGCCCCATCGTAGTAGCCGCCGCGGGTCTCGACGCCGACGGTTTCGACGACTGAAATCTGCACGTGGTCGATGTACCGGCGATTCCAGATGGGCTCGAAGATTCCGTTGGCGAAACGAAGCGCCAAAATGTTCTGGACAGTTTCCTTACCCAGGTAGTGATCGATGCGGTAGATCTGGCATTCCGAAGCGACTTTTAAAAGCTGCTGGTTCAAAGCCTTGGCGGAATCGAGATCGTGGCCAAAGGGCTTTTCGATAATCACCCGCCGCCAATGGTTATTCTCTTCGGTCATGAGGCCGACTTTCGCCAACCGCTCGACGACGTCGCCGAAGAAGTTGGGCGCGGTGGCGAGGTAGAAAAAATAGTTGCCGTGGCAGTCGTGTTCCTGGTCAACGTTGGCGAGCGTTACTTTCAGCTTGTCGTAAGTGGCGGGATTGTCGAAATCCCCACTGACGTAACTTATGCGGCGGATAAACCACTCCCACAAATCGTTATCGACGGCGCCGGTAGCGAACTGTTTGAAATCCTCGGTGACCCTCTTTCGAGCATCGTCATCGTTCATGGGACTGCGGCCCACGCCAACCACAGCGAACTCGCGCGAAAGCAACTGCTGGCTGGCGAGGTTATAGAGCGCGGGAATCAGCTTGCGGCGCGTCAGGTCGCCGGTAAAGCCGAAGATTACCATGACACACGGATCTCCCGTGCGTCCCACTCGCGGTTTAGTCGGTGCTGGCCGAGCGTCTGTTAGAGCCATGGTTTCCTTGTGATCGTCAGCCACGAGCTTCGAGCCGTGAGCTTCGAGCTAACCCAAAATACGGTTACTCGCGGCCCGAAGCTCGTCGCTCGTAGCCACCCTACTTCGTCTTCGGCGGCGGTTTGAGTTCTATGTGACCGCCGAATTTCTGTCGCATGGCGGAGAGCATCTTCTCCGCGAAGGTATGAACCTGCCGCGAGCGGAAACGCGTGTACAGGGCCGCCGTCAGCACTTCGGCTGGAACCGCTTCTTCGAGCGCAGCCTGGATCGTCCAACGGCCTTCGCCGGAATCTTGCACGAACCCGCTGTATTCGGAGAGCGTGGGATTTTCGACGAGCGCCATCGCCGTCAGGTCCAGCAACCATGAACTTACCACGCTGCCGCGCCGCCAGACCTCGGCAATGTCGGGTAGGTTGAGATCGTAGCGGATATCTTCGGGAAGCTCTTTGCTGGTCGCGTTCTTGAAAATGTCGAAGCCTTCCGCGTAAGCCTGCATCATTCCGTACTCGATGCCGTTGTGGACCATCTTGACGAAGTGTCCGGCGCCGGAGGGGCCGCAGTGGATGTAGCCGTTTTCGGCTGTGCCAGCCATTTTTTCGCGGCCGGGAGTGCGCGGGATGTCGCCGCGTCCGGGCGCCAGCGTTTTGAAGATCGGGTCGAGGCGCTGGACGGCCTCTTTCGGGCCACCAATCATCATGCAGTAACCGCGTTCCAGTCCCCAGACGCCGCCGCTGGTGCCGACGTCGACGTAATGCACGCCCTTGATGGCACAGATTTTCGAGCGGCGAACGTCGTCTTTGAAATACGAATTACCGCCGTCGATGATGGTGTCGCCGGCCTGCATGCGTCCGAGCAGAGCTTGCACCGTTTTTTCCGTGGGATCGCCCGACGGCACCATGATCCACGCGGCGCGCGGAGGGGTCAGTTTGCCGACGAGATCATCGAGCGAAGTGGAGGCCACGGCACCTTCGCCGGCGAGACCCTTAACCGCATCGGCGCTGAGATCGGAAACCACCAGCGTATGGCCGCCGCGCATCAGGCGGCGCGTCATGTTGGCGCCCATGCGCCCTAGACCTACCATTCCAAGTTGCATCCGTGCTCCTTGATTTTCGTCTGGACTGGACGGGCCACAGGCCCGTCACCACACGATCTCGACTACACAATCTGTTTTACCAGTGCTGCCAGCTTCGTCAGTCCGGCTTTTACGTCGCTGCCCAGGTGCACACGCAGCGCGCGGCGCTTGCGGTCAGCGAGTACCTGGAAGTCGCCGCGGGCTTGGGCCGCTTTCACGATTCCGAAAGTGTAGTTCTGACCGGGGACCGGCAGGTCATGGGCATCGTCGCAGGTGATCTGCAGGAAAACACCGCTGTTAGGTCCGCCTTTATAGGCTTGCCCGGTGGAGTGCAGAAATCGCGGTCCAAAGCCGAGGCACGTCGCCACGTGCTTGCGATCGCGTACCGTCATGCGCAGGCTTTGCAGCAGAGATTCGTGCTCCGCATTCATCTCGACATAACCGAGCAACGCGAAATAGTCGCCGGCGCCGAGGCGCGCCAGATGCGCGCGCAGATAATTCTTGAGCGGGCCGTCGGACGAAGCGCCGGCCGCCGCGGCCTTCGCGAGATCGGCGGCGTTCTTCTCGTCGGTGAAGAGCTTGATGCCTGCCTCTTCGACGATTGGTTTTTCCGCGGGAAGCGAGCCCTTGCTTTCGTATTCTGAGGTCAATTGTTTGGTTACGATTTTGCTCGCTTCGACGTCGGGCTGATTGAAGGCGTCGATGCCGAGAATCGAGCCCGCAACCGCAGTCGCAATTTCCCAACGGAAGAATTCCTGTCCGAGGCTGTAGATGTCGGACACGGCGATGCGCACTACAGGGTGCCCGGCTTTTTCGAGTGCGGCAACCTTGGCGTCCTGCGCCGGGTCGGGCGCGGTCTCCAGACGAAGGTAGGCGAAGATGCGGTCGTTTCCATAAACCACCGGCGCGTCGAGTGCTTCGCGATCGACCGGGATGATGCCCTTGCCGAGCTTGCCGGTGGATTCTGCGATCAACTGCTCGAGCCACGCGCCCAGGTCGGAAATCCCGGGCGAAGTGACGAACGTTATTTTGTCGCGGCCGAGTTTTGCGGCTGCGCCAATGATCAGGCCGAGCATTGCTCCCGGATTCTGCTCTAGGGGAGCGGACGGCTTGCAGGCGTCGACCATTTCTTTCGTGTGCTGGAGGAACTTGCCGGTGTCGAGACCCATCGCCGCGGCAGGAACCATGCCGAAGTTCGAGAGCGCGGAGTAGCGTCCGCCGATCGACGGCAGGCCATAGAAAATGTGGCGAAAGCGATCGCGCTCGGCGACTTGTTGCATCTTCGAGCCGGGGTCGGTGATCGCGATAAAGTGGCTGCCCGCCTTGTCGGCACCGATGGTCTGCTGCACGCGCTCGAAGAAGTACTGCTTGTAGATGTTGGGCTCGAGGGTGCTGCCGGATTTGCTGGAAACGATGAAGAGGGTTTTGGCGAGGTCGACCTTTTTTTCGACGCTCCTAATCTGCGCCGGGTCGGTGGAGTCGAGTATGTGCAGGCGCGGGAAGCCGGGGGTTTGCGGGAAGGTCAGCGCGAGCACTTCTGGACAAAGGCTTGACCCGCCCATGCCGAGGAGCAGAATGTCGGAGAATCCGGCGCGCTTGATTTCTTGCGCGAACGACTTCAACTGGCCGGCGCAGCCGAGTTGTTCGTCCGTGATGCCGAGCCAGCCTAGCCACTTGGACTCGTCTTCGTTGGTCCACAGGGAGGCGTCGCCTTGCCAGAGACGTCTCACTTTTCCCGATGCGCGCCAATTGTTAAGGTTTTTTTTTACGGCAGCATCTAGATCGGCCGGAAGGGACACGGCCTGCGCATTCACTTGTGCCGAACTGGGCCGCTTCGTATTTTTTTCGACCGCAGCCAGCAGGGTATCGAAGGCGTCGGCGAATAGTTTTACGCCGTCGGCGGTCAGCTTGTCGGTCACGTCTTTCATGACAATTCCAACGCCGGCGAGATCGGCCATCGTCTTGCGCGCGGCATCCAGGTCTTCGGTCAGACTCTGGCGCGGCTTGCCATGATCGCGGAAGGCATCGAGCGTTGCCGGAGGAACGGTATTGACGGTGTCGGGCCCGATCAATTCCTCGATGTAAAGCACGTCGCGGTAATTCGGATTCTTGGTGCTGGTGCTTGCCCACAGCACGCGCTGCGTCTGCGCGCCCTTGGCGGCCAGGGCTTTCCAGCGCGAAGAAGAAAAGATTCGCTGGTAGGCTTCGTAGGTCAGCTTGCCGTTGGCGATTGCAACTTTCCCAAGAATACCCTGCAGCTTGGCCTTGCGGGCCGCGTCGGTTTCCTTCTTGAGTTGGTCGCCGACGAGCGAGTCGACCAGCGAATCGATGCGGCTGATGAAGAAGCTGGCCACACTCGCGAGCTTGTTCACGTCGCCGCCGGTCGCAGCGAATTTCTCAACTCCGTCGATAAAAGCTGCCGCTACTTCCTCATACACTCCCTGTGCGAAGAGCAGCGTCACGTTGACGTTGATACCCTCGCTGATCAACTGGCGGAACGCGGGGATGCCCTCGACCGTGCCGGGCACTTTGATCATCAAGTTCTCGCGGCCGACGGCCTTCCAGAGCCGGCGCGCTTCGTCGAGCGTGCCGTTCGTGTCGTGCGCCAGATAAGGAGAAACCTCCAAGCTCACGTAGCCATCGCGCTTCTTCGTGTTTCGGTAGACGGAACCGAGGAGGTCGGCGGCGTCCTGAATGTCGCGGATCGCCAGCAGTTCGTAGCGTCCTTTGGCGTCGAGGTCGCTGCGGCCGGCTAGCGAGTCGAGAAAATCCTGATACTCGGTCGAGCCTGCAATGGCTTTTTCGAAAATCGCGGGATTCGAAGTCATCCCGCGCAGGCCGTCTTCCGTGATCAGGCGCTGCAGTTCGCCGCCCTTCAGCAGGTCGCGGCGGATATAGTCGAGCCAGATGGATTGGCCGAACGTCTGAAGCTGGGTGAGAGGATTCGCGGCTTTTGCGGTCTCGAGCGTGTCCACTGGATTCATAAACGTCTCCTAAATTTCCTGAGAGATCCGGCTCGCCACGTCTCCCTCGCCGCGCCTGCCGCGCCGCCGAGACGAGGCAAGCCCCGTCTCTACACTAGCTGTTCGCGTGCTGCCTGGATGATGGCTTCGGTCGTGAAGCCGAACTTCTTTTGCAAATCCTTTAGCGGCGCGGACGCTCCAAAGGTGTGCATGCCGATGATGCGTCCTTTGGGTCCCGTGTATTGCGCCCAGCCGAAGGTCGAGGCCATCTCGACTGCAACCCTCGCGGTGACTTCGGGCGGAAGTACTTCATCGCGGTAACTCTGGTCCTGATGCTCGAACAAATCCCACGAAGGCATGCTGACGACGCGCGCACGGATGCCCAACGTTCCTAGTTTCTCGTAGGCGTCGATGCAGAGGTAGACCTCGCTGCCGGTGGCCATCAGGATGACCTGCGGCTTGCCGCCTTCGGCTTCGGCCATGATGTAGGCACCACGCGCCACCCCTGCGGCTGACCTGTACTTCGTGCGATCGAAGGTCGGCAGGGCTTGCCTCGTCAGGACTAGCGCCGCCGGTTCTTTTTTTAGATGCATGATTACTTTCCACGCCTCGATGACCTCGTTGGCATCGGCGGGGCGCAACGTCATCAGTCCGGGAATCGCGCGCAGCGTTATAAGTTGCTCAATCGGCTGGTGGGTCGGCCCGTCTTCGCCGACGCCGATGGAATCGTGGGTGAAGATCCATATGGAGGGAACTTCCATGAGGGCCGAGAGACGGATCGGCATCTTCATGTAGTCGCTGAAGATCAGGAACGTCGAGCCATAGGACCTGATCTTCGAGAGGTTCATGCCGTTCACGATTGCGCCCATCACGTGCTCACGGATGCCGAAGTGGAAGTTGCGCGCGTTGTAATGATTCGCTTCGAAATCGCCGGCGCCGTCGAAGGTGAGCCGCGTTTTCGTCGATGGATACAGGTCGGCCGAGCCGCCCATGAGCCAGGGATCATTCTTCGCGATGGCGTTGAGAACCTTGCCGGAGGAATCGCGGGTTGCGAGTCCCTTCGGATCGGGCGCGAATGTGGGAAGTTCTTTGTCCCATCCGTCGGCAGGCTCGCGGCTTTGCAGGTGCGCGAATTGGGCCGCCAGGTCGGGATACTGTGCGCTGTACTTCGCGAGCAGAGTGTTCCACTGGCCGCTTAATTGCCGCCCGCGCTTGCCCATAACGTCGCGAAAGTTTTCGCGCACACCGTCGGGGACCAGGAACCTCGCGTCTTCCGGCCAGCCGTATGCGCGCTTGGTCAGCTTGACTTCTTCTTCGCCGAGCGGTTCGCCGTGCGCTTCTTTTGTGTCCTGCCGGTGGGGCGAACCGAAGGCGATGTGGCTGTCGACGATGACCAGCTTCGGACGATCCTTCACGCTGAGTGCGTGAGTGTACGCGTCGGCCAGCGCAACCAGATCGTTGGCATCGTGGACGTGCTGGACGTCCCAGCCATAGGCGGCGAATCGGGCGGCCACATTCTCGTCGTAAGCAAGTTCGGTATTGCCTTCGATGGTGATGTGGTTGTTATCGTAGATCCAGCACAGGTTCGAAAGTTTCAGATGGCCGGCGACCGATGCGGCTTCCGAGGAAATTCCTTCCATCATGTCGCCGTCGCCGCAAATCGCCCAGATGTTGTAGTTGAACAGATCGAATCCCGGACGATTGAAATACTCCGCCAGCCAGCGCTCGGCGATCGCCATGCCCACACTGTTGGCGACGCCCTGACCGAGCGGGCCGGTGGTGGTCTCGACACCGGTGGTCAAGCCGTATTCGGGATGCCCCGGTGTTTTGCTGCCCAGTTGCCGGAAATTCTTGATGGCGTCGAGCGACAGGGCAGGGGTCGAAAGAATCTCGCCCTCGGGGCTGACTTCTCGCACGCCCGCCAAATGGATCAGGGAATACAGAAGCATGGAGGCGTGTCCGTTGGAGAGCACGAAGCGGTCGCGATTCGGCCAGGTCGGATCTTCAGGGTCATAGCGCAGAAACTGCTGCCACAGACAGTAGGCGACGGGAGCCAACGCCATCGGCGCCCCGGGATGGCCCGAGTTCGCCTTCTGCACCGCGTCCATCGAAAGCGTGCGAATCGTGTTGATGCACAACTGATCGAGCTTGGTACCGGTGGCGACAGACTGGTCACTGACAGCCATTCGTGCTCTCCTCGCAAATCGGCTTGCGCCGCCGCAGTTAAAAAATTAGATGAAATCAGCGCCAAAATAGATACAAGCGCGCCAACCGCCCCAAGTCCACATCGTGCTCGGGAAACGAGACGAGCTTCCGATTACGATAAGGACTAGACAGCGATTTTACACCGAGAAGAATCGCCTCGCTGGGTGCGGAAGGGGTAGCGCGGAATGGCGCGATGCGAAGGGCCGATTTCAGGTTAGAAAAAGTTTGTTCTGACTGATCTTATGTTGCAGGGTGGATGCCAATTGGTCTACGTCCCCGGCTGAAAGGTTCATCATGTCGGGTTCAAGGATGGGGATGCGATTGCTTCCGACCGCGTCGCGCCGCACCTGGATCAGCAAAGCTTGCAGCGCCTGGGGGTCGTATTTTTGCGGCGTCATGCGAATCAAATCCTGAAGCGCGGCCCCGACCGACATGCGTTCGCGATAGGGGCGCTCGCTGGTCATGGCATCGAAGGTATCGGCCAGGGCCACGATACGCACGGCTTGCGGGGTTTCGTCGCCACGCAAGCCGTCGGGGTAGCCGGACCCGTCTCCGCGTTCATGATGCCAGCGCACGATCTCGGGAATCTGCGGCCAGGGAAACTGCACGTGGCTGACGATCTGATGCCCAACCACGGTGTGATCGCGCATTTCGCGGGATTCTTGCGCATCGAGTTTCGAGGTTTTTCCGATCAGCCGCTTATCCACGGCAACCATTCCGATGTCGTGCAGATAGCCCGCCGAGCGCAACGACGCCGCATCGCTCGGGTCCAGGCCCAGCGCTTCGCCGATGGCCTGCGCGTAGCGGCCGACCCGCAGCGAGTGGCCATGAATGTTGATGTGTTTGACGTCGATGGCGGTGGCGAAAGCCTCGAGCGCGTTGTCGTAGAAGCCGTGCAGCGACGCCAGCAGCCTTAGGTTTTCAGAAACTCTTTGCGCCAGGGTCTGGCCGAGAGTGTGATTCTGAATGGCCAGCGCCAGGTAGTGGCTGAGCATTTCAAAAGCGTCGAGCGCGTCTTCTTCGTACATGGCATCGCCGGGCCGGCGTCCGAGGGCGATCACTCCGACGAGCTTTCCCCGGACTTTCAGCGGGCAAATGCACTTGAAGAGCTCGGGCGCGACATTCCCATTTGAACTGAGAAAGACATCGTAGGTGGAGCTGTTGAGCAGCACCGGGCCGACGGCCGCGGTCAGAGTGTGGACATGGCGGGGAAGCAACGGAATGAGCGAGGGTTCGGGGAGCAGGGCGAACCCCTGGGCATCGGCGGAGGTGAGCAGGGAAGGCCGTTCGCTGAACGAAAACAAAACAGCCTCACGCGCGCCGGATGCCTCCATCACGGCGGTCAGCATGGTGCGGGCGGTTTGGCGGAAGTCGCGGTCCGCCGTAAGTTCGGGACCCAAATCCGCCAGCGCTTCGACCGTTCTTAAAAGCTTCTTGAGATTGGCTCCCTGCAATGCCTCGTGCGGAGGTGCATGCGAGAAACCAGAGCGCAATCAGGTTAGCACCGCGGCAACTACTCGATTGTTGGTTAGTTTGGTGCGGCAAAGTATCGGATGATCTTGCGCTCAGGTCATCGGGTGACCGGAAGTTCGGGCAGGCACGACGGATCAATGGCTCGACGCTCCGGTCACCCGACGACAACGCACTTGTCATTCTTGACAGGCGTGCGGCGTTGGCTCATACTTCGGCCAAATCGCCCGCGCCGCTTGTGTTCCGCCGGATTTGTCCGCAAACTTTTGTCCGGTAATCTATCGACCGAGAGAGACCTGTGGTGGTGCCTCAATCCAAGCCGTTGCGCTCCGGGAAAATAATTGGCGCATCGGATCGCGATTCTTTGGAGGAGAATTCCTGGAGTCAGCCGAGCAACTTCTCTGGGGATCTCGACGAGAGCACAGCCCTGTCGTCGCTGAAGGAGCTGATCGCAGCCGGAAACCATCGCCTGGACCCGATACTCGGAACCATTGCGGACGCCGCCCGGCAATTGACGGGAGCCTCCGGAGCCGCGCTGGCGATGTGGAAGGACGGCGCGATGGTGTGCCGGGCGCGCAGCGGCGACACGGCTCCCGTTCTCGGCGCGCGCTTGAGCGCGGACAGGGGAATTTCGGGGGCGTGTTTGCGCACCGGCAAAATTCAGCATTGCGTGGACAGCGAGATGGATCCGCTGGTCGACGTGGAAGTCTGCCGCAGGCTTGGTGTGCGCTCGATTTTGGTCTTGCCGATTCAGGGCTGGCGCGGGATCAACGGAATTCTTGAAGTGTTTTCCACCCAGCCCGTGGCTTTCAGCGAGCCGCATATTTCTTTTCTGCAGCAACTGGCGGAGCTCGCGGAACGGGCACGCGCAGCGCAACCGCATGGCGCGTCGTCGACCGCGCCCAAGCTTCCGGCGATGGAAAGCCCGCAGCCCTCTGGCCTGCTGCCGGCGTCGGATCGGGTCGGGGACATGGTGCTCGCTTCCATGGGAACTCGGTCGCGACCGCTCGTCTTAAGCGCCGCCGGCGTGGGGGCGGTCTCGCTGCTTGCGCTGGTGATCTGGCTGGGGTGGCGCGGTCCGGGTGAGACGGATGCCAAGGCTCGAGTGGCGACGCCGGCTGTGGTCGATGGCGCGACTGCCAACGCGGCACGCGCACATGCTCCCGAACAAGATGATCTCGATAAACATGCTCTCGACAATGACAGGGTGTGGAAAACGAATCCCGGAGGCGAATCGCTGGTTCCATCTAGCGGCAAGCCTTTAGCCGGAACTCCTGTAAAGCTTGCGTCAAAGGTGGACGTGGTTGCGGGAAAGAAAACTTCAGCGAGCCGATCTCAAACAGGTCGATCGCTCTTGCCAGGCGATGTCGCTGCCAACGTCACCATCCTGCACGAAATCCCAAGCGCGCCGGCCGGTTCTTCGCCGGCTGATTCTACGCAAGCGGGCTCGCCGATGGGATCACAAGCCGAATCGCGGCCCGCCGACTCGCGCTCCGATCAAACCACATCGACCGATTCAGCGTCGATTCCCACCGGCTCGGCGAACCCGTCCGATCTCAGCGGAGTGCCCTCCGCGAAAGTTTCGTTGCCTGGATTCTCTGCGCCCGCGTCGCCAGCGGTTTCGGGCGGCCAACTCGTGCATCGGGTTGCGCCCGTTTATCCTGCCCAGGCCCGCTTGCTGCACCTGGAGGGCAAGGTCATTCTGGCGGCAACGGTGATGGAGGATGGAACCGTGCGCGATGTCAAAGTCGTTGAAGGCTCGCCTGCGCTTGCCGAAGCTGCCGTGGATGCGGTGAAGCGCTGGCGTTACAAGCCTTTTGAGCTCGAGGGAAAACCGGTGAAGAATGAGATCGGGATCAACGTTGAGTTCAAGCTGCCGGAGTCATTGAATCATTGAGTGATTGAATCATTGAATCATTCGGAACTTCGGACAGGCAAAGAGGTCCGATGCTCAACGACTCGATGGATCTAATGACTAAATGTCTCAATGATTCAATGACCCGATATCTACACTCCGACTGGGAAGGGCTTGTGGGTTTCCGAACCCACCGAGAGTCCGGCGAAACGACCCTGCAGCAATGACATCAGCCCGGTGCACCAGTACCCGACCACGAATAACAACAGGAAGGGAACGGTGAAGTAATTCTCGTTGTCGATGGCGTAAAAGATCGCCAGCGCGAAATAAGCCCCGATCAGGAGCTCAATCCACGGAACCCATCCCAGGCGCTTGCGGTATTTCGTCGCGCCGACCTTGTCCTTCTTCGATTCGACGCGGTACTTGGGAGTGCGGGCGAAGGCGGTTTCCTTGCCGACTAGCGCTTCGAGCACGGCAATCGTATTGGTGATGGTCAGCCCGATTCCGAGAGACATCAACAGTGGCAAGTAGAGCAAGGCTCGCGGCCAGCTTTTCGGAAACAATTCTTTTTGCGAGACGAGGTAGAAGCTGGAAATGGAGAACGTCGAAGCCATGAACAGGGGCAGGTCGATATAGAGCATCTGAAACCATCCCTGGTAGAAGCGGATGATCATGGCGGGCAGGAGCAAAACCGAGAGCACGATCATCAGCGGATAGCTGAGATTGGCGGTCAGGTGATACACGGCTTCGATTTTCTGGTGTCGCGATACGTCGCTCTTCAACACACAGGGGAGTATTTTCTTGGAGACCTGGATCAGGCCCTTGGCCCAGCGCGCCTGCTGCGTCTTGAATGCGGTCATCTCCACCGGCAACTCGGCCGGACATTCGACGTCCTGCAGATAGAGAAACTTCCATCCTTTGAGCTGGGCGCGATAGGAGAGATCGGTGTCTTCGGTGAGCGTGTCGTGCTCCCAGCCTCCAGCTTCGTCAATGGCGCGGCGCCGCCACATGCCGGCCGTGCCGTTGAAGTTAAAGAAGACGCCGCTGCGCGACCGGGCCGAGTGTTCGAGCACGAAATGGCCATCGAGCAGGATGGCTTCGACCTGCGTAAGCAACGAGTAGTTGCGGTTGATGTGCGTCCAGCGGGTCTGCACCATGCCAATCTTCGGATCGGTGAAGTGATGGATGCACTTCAGCAGAAAGTCGGGTGGGGGAACGAAGTCGGCGTCAAAGATGGCAACGAATTCACCCTTGGAACTTTTCAGACCTTCCGCTAAAGCGCCAGCCTTGAAACCCTCGCGATTGTCGCGGTGCAGATAGACCACGGGATTTCCCACTGCGGCGTAGCGCTCCACCAGAAGGCGGGCGACCTCCCTGGTTTCGTCGGTCGAGTCGTCGAGCAACTGGATGTCGAGCTTATCTTTCGGATACTCGAGCCGGCAGACGGCGTCGAGCAGCCGGTCCACGACATATTGTTCGTTAAAAATCGGCAACTGCACGGTGACGCGCGGCAGGTCATCGAGAGGGAAATGAACCGCTGGTTCGGTCGTCTTGTTCTTTTTATGCTTGTAATAAAGATAGACCATCCAATAGCGGTGCGCGCCGTACGCCGCCAAAATGGTCAGCACGATGAAATAGGGAATCAGCAGGGCCAGATCGAAGGCATTGACCTGGTAAAGGCCTACGAAAGTTTTGTCCAGAAAATGATGGCGAAGGTAGGCCCCCAAACCCTTGGAGGCGAGGATAAGGATCAGGGCCGGCGGGGGAACAGTGAGTGTCAAATCCATGAACTCAACAGCACCATGATGCAAAAGGAAAAAGAGCAGCGGTAGTATTGTACCTGATCGGCCGAAGCATATTGAGACATTGAATCATTGAGGCATTGAATCATTTTTCCTTCCTCAGACCCAACGATTAAATGACTCAATATTTGCAATAGAATGATTTGCAATAGTTTGAGATCGACCTTGCGAACGGTGCTGATAAGGCTTCACGTATCGGACAAGGCAGCATTCTGTCCCCGGCCCCAGCGCCCCAGTTTTGCCGGCGCGCCAAGTTGACCGGCCCGATTGGGGTTTTGAGCGTTATTGAGATTTTTCACAATCCGACACGAACTAAGCATTTAGGGCGCGGCTCGAATGGTGACGAGCGAGTTTGGCACAAGCTGAATGACTGCCACGGAATTCCTCGGTCCTGAGGAGTTGCTGAGCTGAGGTCTTCGGTGGCTCGCTAGCAGTCCCCACGCATCGCCGGGGGCAAGACGTTCCGACTGCCAAACCTATATGCCCATTTGCCACGGGGGCTTACGACCGTAGCGATTGCCATGAATTCGAACGGCCAGCCGATAAGGATCATTACTGGCCAGGCGCCGTCGGCCATCGATACGGGAGGCTTGAGCGCTGAAACGGAAGGATGCGATGCCGAGTAATAAACAGTTACCGACTCATCGGGCGCCATCCCGAGTCCGATTTTGTAGCAGCATGCTCTGTACTCAATCCGATCTACGCGATAGCGGTAGCCCAGTGCTGCACCCTCGGCGGTAACAACTCCTCTCGCGTGTCGGCCATCGCGCGATAGCCAGTAGTTCGTCCACGCCTCGCGGAACGGGATTATTAGGCAAAAGCTGCTCAGTGCCAGCGCAAGAAACAGCGCTTGCAGGCGCTCTTGAACCATCTCGACGCCAAATCGGCTGAACCACCGGGTTTCGGTGATCTCACAGGCAACGAGGTAGGAAGCGAGAAAAGAGAGCATCATCCACGCCGTGTTCCATCGACGCGAATAGGCAACAGCAGAATTCATAAAATCCTTGCCGCCGATGAAGTAAGCCGCTCCAAGAATGCCGCCTAACGCCGCTGAGATGAACCCGAAAAGCGGCAGATAGCGCAAAAGTCGGCCGCGCAGCGCACGCTCGCTTGCCCCGCCCCGCTCCGGCCCATTGTTCTCAACCATTTCGATGCGGAAGTTTTCCATCAGATTTTGGTGCCGCTCCAATATGCGGATTTCACAGCATCGAGTGGCATGCAGCCAAATGAACGATCTGCCCGGATTCTGGGGGAGCGTGATTATCTCCGCCGATTATCTCATTCCATCCCCAGCAGTGTTTGTTACCTTCGGACAAAAGCTAGCCGCCTTAGTAACGAGGCTAGCTTTTGTAACCAGGCGATTACGCAAAAAACCCGTCCCAAGGCCCCGCCTGACGGTAGCGACCCCATCCGAGGCCATGGTGTGCAAGATCAAGTCTTGGCTATCGCAAATGATTTAGTGCCTCACCAGGTTTTATCGCCACTCATCACCCGCCGGACTCAGCTTCAGTTCGACCTGCTGATGGGAGCCTTCCTCCACTTTGAGCGCCGTGCCATTGGCTTCCTGAGACTTCAGAAAATCGGGGTCGCGCCAGACGCCGTCTTCCAAATCCTGCCATGCATATAACGTATAGGTGCCCGGAGCCAAGCCGCGAATGGTGAACCGTCCGTGCTGATCGGTCGGTCCGGTTCCAAAGTGATCGGGAAGGGTGCGGTACTTTTCTTCCGGCACGGCCACCACGGTGGCGTTGGCTGCCGGATGATCGGTATCCACATCCTTTTCCTTTTCGACGACCGCTCCCTCGATCGTGCCGCCCCTGGTGCTGACCACCACGTCAAGCGTAGCCGGGCCGCTTGCCGTGAATCCGGTTTCTATGCTTCGTTCGCCGAGCTTCACCGATTTCAGGAAGAAGCCACTCTGCGCATCGCCTCCGTAGACTTGCGCGATGTAGATGCCGGGGTTGACGTCTTTCCACTCAAAGTTGCCCAGCCGGTCCACCGGCGAGTTGGTCCCAAAAAAGTCCTGGGACATGAAGAAGCCTGGATCCTCGGGCAACTCGGCCAGGCGCAGGTTCACCACGTACTGTGTGAGGTCTCCCGACACGCTGCCCTCGAGATGGAGATGGCCGGAGAGCGTGAAAGAAGGCAACGGAGCCAGCTTCAAGCCTTCCACATCAGCGGCGACGACGCTGATGTCCTGGTGCGCAGTGAGCGACTGCGATCCCGTGCCGGCCGCGGCCCGCAACACATACGATCCGGGAGCGACCCCGCGCACTTCGAACTGGCCGTCCGAACCTACTTCACTCGCCCGAATGGAATCACCCGCCTTCGAGACCAACTCCACGGCGGGTTTTTGGGCGGCGGAGACTCCCGTAACAATACCGCCGACCCGATACGTTCTCGCGGGCACGAGCGTGAGGTTGACGGGCATTTCGTCGCCCGCTTTAAGAGTCACCGGCGAGGCCTGCGTGCCGTCGTAAGTGCCCGGGTAGTAGGTGGTGAGGTAACGGGTATCGGGCTGGGTATCGCCCGGCGGCGATTTCTCCCGCTGCCGTTCGTAATCGCGGATATCCGGAGGCGGCATGGCCACGATCCAGTACTGGCCGGGAAACAAACCGGCGAGACGGTATTCGCCAAGATCGTCGGTCGCCACGGTCCCGACGCTTTCCCTTGTTGCCTTCCCTGGTTTTTTCCTTTGCGCGACGACTCTTACGCCGAACATCGGGTCGCCATCTTCGTCGGTGATGCGGCCGGTGATGACCGCGGTGGGCAACATGCGAAAGAGCAGGTCTTCCACCGATTGCCCGGCCCGAACGGTGAAAACGTTGGTGTCAGATTTGAGGCCGCGGTCATTTACTCCGACAAAGCCGGTTCTTTCGATAAAAATCCGGTAACGCCCGGGCACGGCGTTCTCAATGTGGAAATGGCCGTCGGCGTCGGTCGAGGCGGTGTAATTGCCGCCCTGTTTCTGGTCTTCCGCGACGACCTGCACCAGCACTTTCTTGAGCGGCTGGCTGCCCGGTTCCTTCACCACCGTGCCGGCAATCGAGGAGGCGTTCGCCGCGGGCGCGGACTCCTGCGCGCACGCCAACACCAGGGCACTGAGCAGGAGAACGGCGAAAGCGAGTGAGCGCGTCACATCAGTTCAGAAAACATTGCCGGTACAACGTATCCCGCTGCGCTGGACGGAAGCCCGCATCGCGTATGATGCGCCGCAGTTCTTCTTCGGTTGTGCAGTTGGTCACGCCCGCGGCGCGGACGACGTTCTCTTCCAGCATTACCGAGCCTACGTCGTTGCCGCCGAAGCGCAAGCCCATCTGGCAGACTTTTAATCCTTGCGTCACCCAACTGGACTGCACATTCATAAAATTGGAAAGATACAGCCTTGAAATTGCCAGCACCTTTAAATACTCAACCGCCGTTGCTTCATCCCAGCGGCGTCCACCGAGGGCGGTGTTGGCGGGCTGAAAACTCCACGGGATAAATGCGGTAAAGCCGCCCGTCTCCTGCTGCAAATCGTAGAGGCACTGAAAGTGATTGATGCGGTGTTTGATCGATTCGCCGACGCCAAACATCATGGTCGCGGTGGTGCGCATGCCGAGCTGGTGCGCGGTGCGATGGACCAGCAGCCAATCCGCGGTCAGGCATTTCAGGCGCGCGATTTTGTAGCGGACTTCGTCGTCAAGAATTTCGGCGCCGCCGCCCGGGATCGAATCGAGGCCAGCATCGCGCAAGTGCGCAATCGTATCGCGCACGCTGAGATTGCTGTACTCGGCAATCGCCAGGATTTCCGAAGCGGAGTAGCAATGCAAGTGAACCTTCGGAAAACGCTGCTTGATGCCGCTGAGCATGCGCTCATGCCAGTCGATCTTGAGGTCGGGATGCAGGCCGCCCTGCATCAGCACACCGGTGCCGCCGAGTTCCACGGTCTCGCGAATTTTCTCGTAGATGGTGTCGAAATCGAGGATGTAACCCTCCTTCGACGCCGGTCCTTTCAGCGGACGATAGAACGCGCAGAAGGTGCAATACTCGGTGCAGAAGTTGGTGTAATTAATGTTGCGGTCGATGATGTAAGTCACGGTGCCTTCGGGATGCAGCTTGCGGCGAACCGCGTCCGCCTCCATGCCAATCCCGATCAGATCGTCGGACCGAAACATCTCGAGCGCTTGCTGTTTGGTCAGGGACATCCTCTTTACCCCACGGTAATGGCTATTTTAGCTGGTGAGAGGCGATGGAGGCGAGCTTCCCGAAAACGCCAGAGGGCTGCCGGCGTCTGTATTCGAACAGTCCGTACAGTGCGCCCAACACGGAGAAAGCGATCAGGGCGATGAGCACAGGCCAGTAGTAAAGCGCGAAAAGCCTTACGATGTGCCGGCCGTAGTGGAACCCGAGGTAAGCGAGGATGGTGAATCGAATGCCGCGTCCCACAGCCAGAGCGGTCAGGAACTTCCTGGTGGGGTACTGCATGGCGCCGGCGGCCAAAAGCATGGGCACGATGGGAAACGGCGGCGGTAGTAGAGCGGGGATCGCGACTGCGGCGAAGCCCCAGCGCGCAAAAATCGCGTAGACCTTCTTGGTCGTCCTCTGCGAGAATCTTTTTTCCAGAGTTTCCTTGCCGCCTTTGCGAGCCATGCGATAAGTGAGATAGCCGCCGATAAGAGCTCCCGCCGTTGCCATGATCGCGTAGTAGACCCACAGATCGGGATGGTGAGCGGCGAGCAGGATGGTGACGACGTCCGTGCTGCCCGGCAGAGGGATGACCGAGTTGTCGACGAGGCCCAGCAAAATCAGGCTAGGGCCGCCGAGATTGATCAGCCATCGCAGGGCGCTCTTCTTCGACACGAGCAGGATGATCGCAGGCAAGCTCATCTAGATTATTGGAGCACGATTGGGGCTGACAAGATGCAATGCTAAGAAGAGGGCCTCACTCTAACGGCGGAGACACAGACCAACCGGTGCTCTTTCAAGTCGCTCTTGGCGCGCTCCATATCGACATTTTTGTAGGCCGCGAGCTCCGTGCTAACCCGGTAATACGCGGAGCAACGAGCCTCGATGTACTGGCTGCGCCTCGATTGGAAAACTCGTTCCAGATCTTTGCAGACTAAGCAATCCACGGCTATCCCTCCAGCCTTCCGGCCGACACGTGGGTGCGGTAGATGTGGTTCCTTTACCGCTTCCGTTTGAGGATCTCCCGCTCGGCGCGGAGCCAGTCCTGTTCGTCGTGGCCGGCTCTGCGCCCTCGGCTTTCATACAGCTCATAGGCCCGCTCTCTTATCCTGTCTTGTGACGGGGCGGGGTCTAACACCACGGCTGCCTTGCCACTCGAGCTTTTCGGGCCGACGACAATCTTTGGCTTCGGTTGTGGGTTAGCTTTGCGATCGATCATTAGGGCACCTCCGAACGTTCTGCGGAAACTAAGGGGGGAACTTACTTCAGATGAGCTGACTTAGTTCAGGGGACCTGAAAGAGGAAAGGAACTGCTCACTCAATCTCGAGACTACGCTGAATCCTCACGCATGTCCAATTTGACGGTGGTCGTTTGCAGCACCTCCCGATGCCATTCTGGTCGCAGCATCGCAACTGTGGTGCGCTCGGATAACCGACACGAAGCGGAGAATAAGCAGTCGTGCGAGGACGGGCTAAGCGAATCGCTCGGCGCTGAGTATTGCGTTAGAAACGGTCGCGTCTGCTCGGCGTGGGGATTACGTTCTTCGATCTCGCGTCCGGAGGCTCACCTTCGATTCAGCGAAAGTGGTTGGCGCTACGAGAGTTGCGTTCCCTTGTGCGGCTCATGCGCGGAGATAGCGGACTCTGATCCGTTGCTTCATTCTGATTTGTGGTAATTTATTTACTATCAGGGAAGAGTTCGGGCGCGTAGCTCAATTGGCAGAGCAACTGACTCTTAATCAGTAGGTTGTAGGTTCGATTCCTACCGCGCTCACCACTTCTTTTCAAGCACTTGCCATCCATTGTCTTCGGTTTACTTACTTGTAACTGTGGCTGTTTTTGTGGCTGTTGCTACATCACGTACTTCTGCTGGTTCAACCGATCGATCACGACTTTGATCTGCGCCGTTTCCGGATGCAGATAACCCATCGTCGTCGTGAGACTCTCATGCCCCATGACTTCCTTCACCAGTCCCGGATTTTTCGTTTCTGCCATAGCGACGGTACCAAACGTGTGCCGCGCGCAATACAGTTTCAGAGCTTCCGGAATTTCGAGCTTGCGAGCCACATTTCTGAACGCGTGCTCGAGTCCGCTCAGTCCGATGTGGCCTGCGCGAGACTTCTTCGAAGGAAACACCCAGCCTTCTCGTGCGTCCGACTGCTCAAGCTGAATTGTCCTGAGAAGTGTGATCACGCGATCGCTCAACGGTACGGGCCGGCGAGCCTTACGCGTCTTTCCGCGGGGATTGAAATAGAATGCGCTTTCCCAGTTGACCGTTTCCCAGCGCATTCTGATGACTTCCCCGTTTCTCAATCCAGAGTCGAGCATGATGGTCAGGACGTCTTTCAAAGGTCGTTGGCATGCTGCCAAGAGTCGCTTCTCATCTTCGACCGTGACCATTCGGTCCCTGGGGAAGACTTTGACTGTCTTGATCCTTGGCACTTCACGAAGCACCTTCCAATCGCGAGCTTTGCCGAGCATCCGGCGCAGTGTCCGAATGGCAGAGTTCCTGCTGTAGGGCGATTCGTGAAATTTTGTGGTCTCAACGTCGTCGGCCGTGATTTGATCCATGCGTATCCCAGATAAGGGGGTCTTCAAGATCAAACGCCGGCCGTTTTTGTAATCAGCCTTTGTGTTCTCGGCAAGCGTCGTTTTGTCGAGCCACTCAATGAATTGCTTGGCGAACTCCCGCACCAGAGGTACCCGTTTGGGCCGCAACGACTCTCCTTCCTCTGCCGCAACCCGTTTTCTAGCCTCGACGCGCTCGGCTTGCTTTTGGTTCTTGGTTTTGGTGCTGCCGCGGTGCCGCCTTCCATTGACATAGAAGAGGTAGTACCAGACATCACCCCGCTGGTAAATAGACATTCCGTTCCTCCTTGCTTGCGCGCACAGAGGAAACGCGGATGCCAGATCGGATGAACTCATCCAGATCGGCTATATCATACAGGGCGCGTCCACGGGGCTTGTAGTATTTCGGTCCTCCCCCTTGGGATCTCCAAACTCGCAGCGTACTGGCTGGAATGCCCGAATATTCGGCTGCCGCCCTTGTGCCCAAGAAGCGTTTGTTTTCGTTTTCGACTCTCACTGCCACGGCTAGCCTCCATTTGCACTGCTTGTAGAGCAAACTCTGAATTCAGTCAAAATCTGCACCAGGTCTACAGCAGATCTCCTCAGGCGAGGAACCCACATCGATTTGACCGAAATTTCATTCGGGCTTAGCTTCTTCCGTGCCGAACCGGAATTGAGGTTCGGCAGAGGAGGAACTGTGTTTTCAACTCTTCCAGAACTCGACGAAAGCCTTCGCGCTACCGGCTATATCGCCGATTCGATTGCCACAACCACGGTGTACCTCGCGGCAAGACTACAGAAGCCGCTGCTGCTCGAAGGCCCAGCGGGCAGTGGGAAAACGCAATTGGCATATGCAGTTGCAGAGGCAGCGGAGACCACGGTAGAGCGCCTGCAGTGCTACGAGGGAATTAACGAAGAGAAGGCCATCGGCAAGTTTGATGAGCCGCTGCAAAGGCTTTGCGTCGAATTGAAGTCCAAGTCCGCCAATGTTGATTGGGAATCCTTGCAGACTGAATTGCACGGCCAGCAGTTTTTCAGTGCCGGCCCGCTCCTACGCGCGTTGCAGTACGAAAAGCCTTGCGTCCTGCTGATCGACGAACTGGACAAGGTCGACCACGCTTTCGAGGCCCTGTTGCTGGAATTGCTCAGCGTGTGGCAGTTGAGCATTCCGAAGCTAGGCACCATCAAAGCTCGGAGCATTCCGTTCGTTGTGTTGACATCGAATGAAGAGAGGCGCATCGGCGATCCCCTGCGCCGGCGCAGTTTTTACCTTCGCGTTGAACACCCCACTGCGGAGCGAGAAGCACAGATTGTGGCGCTGAGAACGCCTGATTCCACACACGAATTCCATGCCGGTATGGCGGGACTCGCCAAGGCTTTGCGTGGCTGGAGCATGGAGAAACCACCCTCGGTCTCAGAGATTCTCGATCTCGCGCAGGCACTCAAAGTTCTCAGAAGTGAACAAATTACGCCGGAGATGAGAGACATTCTCCTGCCATTGCTGGCCAAAACCGAGGCCGACCGGCGCAAGCTGCTCTTGCGGGATGGGTTTGCCAGCTTGATCTTTGACGCGCAGCAGTACAGCGCCGATGCTCTGCGAAGGAGCGCAACGTGAAACCAGCACTCATCTTGGCGCAAGTGCTTTCTGCAATCTCGATCTGCTGGGCGCAATCGCCCAAACCACAGGCACGGCTCGAAGCCGAATACTACGTCTTAGCCTACGCCCAACATTATCGGGTCCCCGTCGCGCTCGTACGCGCCATTGTCGAACGCGAGTCGCAGTGGCAAACATGCGCGGTCTCTCCCAAAGGCGCTGCTGGACTAATGCAGTTAATGCCCCTAACCGCTCAGCGACTCGGGGTAAGAGACCGCTGCAATATCGAGCAAAATGTTTCCGGCGGCGTGCGCTACCTCGCATGGCTGATGCGACAGTTTCATAACGATCTCAGGCTAGTGGCTGCCGCCTATTATGCCGGCGAGGACGTAGTCGGCAGACGAGACCTCGGCTATCGAAATCCCGACGTAACTGCCTACGTGGCAAGAATTAGAACAACTTACCTCCGCCAAGCCGGAATTAAACCAAGAACTACGAACATCAGTTCGGAAAGAGATGTGAGATGAAAATTTGTTTGAGTTTGTTGCATCTGACAACGGCCGGTCTCCTGCTGCTGCATATAGCGTCAGCGCAAGCCGATCTTCCGCAGGCACGAATCGTGAACTTGAGTATTGACCCAGAACAAGTTGTGGTCTTGCACTTGCGGCCAGGATACGTCAGTTCGGTGCGGGTCTTGGAGGAGGTGAGTTCGGTCGTACTGGGCGATCCGGGGGCTTTTAAGGCCGACCACTCCGAAGCCGAGCCGCAGTTGGTGTTTTTCAAAGCAACCAGCGCAAAACCTGCGCAAACCAACGCCCTGATTACCACCAGAGGAGGCCATGAGATCTCGCTGAGCCTGGTGAGCCAAGGCAAGTCAGACCGTAGTGAACCTGTAGACTATGTCCTCAATTGTGAGCGCCCGCGCAGCTTTCTGATTGCGTCGACTCATCCCATGTTTGTGGTTGGCGAAACAAAAAACGTTGCTACAGAAAATCAACCAACCAGCACTACCCCAGAGAAGCCGGGCAGACCAGAAAAGGATTTGCTCAGGGCAGAACGGATTGAGAATCCACATTGGGAAGGCAAGCAACTGCAGGTTGCGGTAGGACAGGCGATAGAGAAAGAGCAACAAATGGCCGTGCCGTTCGCCGTTCTGAACTCTTCTGCACGAACCATTGAAGTACTGCCGCCGCAAATACAGCTTGCGGAGACATCGAAAGACAAACATCGAAAGGCAATCAAGGCCGAGCCAGTCGCGATCAAGGACTACTGGATTACCTCCCGTAGACTCGCGCCCGGCGCCAGAGCCGATGGCATCGTTGTGTTCGAGCGTCCCACTTTCAAAGAATCCAGGGAACGACTCTTGCTCGCGGTTGCCCAAGCGGAAGAGGTCGACCGTCCGGTCCTGGCACCGATTGCGTTTGTGGCTCCGGTCCCGGGAGGTGCAAAGTGATTCATCCAAACGGACACAACGACAACGGCAACGCTGCAGTCATTCAGGAGCTAGAGGAAAACGAAGCTCGCAACAAGGACCTGCCACTCCCTCCGGACGCAAACGTCCCAATACCCGAGCTCGCAACCAGAGCAAAACAGAGAGCCCGGCAGCAGATCCAACAGAACCGCTTTGTAATCATCGGGGCGGGAGCGATCATCATCGCGTTGCTGATCTTTGTTGCTACGTCTATGCCCCGTCGAGGCGCGTCACAGAAAGCGAAGAGTCGTGGCGCCACTGCTACTGAAGACTTGGCATCGGAGAGCGGTACCGCGAGCAACGACAAGAGCCTATTTCCGATCACCGATTCCGGCCGGCCCGTCACAAAAGAAACTCACGAAGGCTTCTTAAACGAACGAGATTTGCAACGAACTGCGACCAAGCCGGCAGCGGGGACAAAGGTAGCGAGCGGAGCCGAAACTTTGGGGTCGATACCGCCTTTCGGAGACCAGCAGCCATGGCAAGCGCCGCCCTATCAGGCAGGCTCGAACACCGGCAACAGCGCCGAGACTCCAGACTTGGGCAAAGCAGAGCTCGAGGCCATGGAGAAGTCTTCGCTGATTTACGTGCGAAACGTCTCTGCCAACTCGGGCAGTGCTCAGGCCCGCGAAATCAATAGTCCAGCACCGGAACTGGGATTGGGTCTGGCCACGGGAACGCGATTGCGTGCACGTCTGGAATCAGCGGCCAGCACCGCAGTGCGAACACCGGTCCTGGCAGTGATCGAGTACAACTATGAGCGAGACGGAGAAATTATCGTTCCTGCAGGCGCAAAGGCGGTTGGCCACATCCGGAACGGAGATCGTTCAGGTTACGTTGACGTCCAGTTCGATTCTCTGCTGATGCCGGATGGTGCAGTCGTTCCCATCGAAGCCGCCGCCACGGATTTGGACTTGCGGCCGCTGAAAGGGAAAGTTGAGGGGAAGAACACGGGAAAGAACGTCCTGGTCAGATCGCTGTCAGGAATCGGCCAAGCTGGCGCGATGTTGGTGGGACAAGGCAGTCTGAACCAGCCGCTGAGCGAGTCGGACCTAATGCGCGAGCGCGTCAGCAACAATGTCGGCGAGGCTGGAGATGAGGAGGTTTCCCGACTAGCGATCACCCAACACATCGTGGTGACGATTTCGGCGGATACTCCGATCTACGTGGTCCTCGAGCAGACACCCAAGACCAATCAGGCTTCCCTGCAACCAAGTGCGAGGAGCGTTCCAACATCTAACTCGGGCAATGTTGAGCAACTGCGTCAACTATTGCAGCTCCAGCAAGAGCTGAATCAAACGTCCACGAGCAACCAACCGGCGCAGTAGACGAGTGGTTCTCGGCTAGGAAGGTTCGGCGGGAGCGTGTGTCGACTGCGGCTGCCCAGGCGTGGTCCCCGCAACGTAGCTCACGAGTCGACCGTGACTCACCCGCAGTCGGCGGCTAGCGCCAACGCAATTTCCAACTTCCCGGAAAGCGGACTTCTGGCCCGCTTCGGTCCAAAAATCACTTTCCACAATGAGCCCAACACTGCTAAGACCTACGGTGAGCCGTAGTTGAATCCAAATAGCAAACTGCCGTAGTTTTCTCTTCGAATATCCGCTCCTGCTGCAGCAAGATACTTGAGCCAGAATTCAGCAACGTGTCGCCGTTTCACTTCAGTTTTCGCTGCCGCACCGGCCACAAAGATCCGAACATTCTGCAGGTGCGGCATCCCGTTCTGACCTCGACTCGAGATGTAGTGCTGGGTGAATTCCGGTGTTGGGTCAGAGAGCTCAAACCTAGCCTCGCTCGAGTCTTCTAGCATATCGCTCAGAAAAACCAGAACGGGTTTGCGACCTCCAGTATCGGCAAAATAATTAGCAACTTCATCTGTGGTAAACAAGAGCTCAGTGCGGTCCGAGCGAGGTTGGCTAAGAGCTTTTCGAAACGCAGTGGTCAGAGCAGTGCGGGCGCTCTCCAGTTCATCTTCGCACTCAAATTTTGCTCGATTGATTGTGCACCGCTCTACTGTCAGTCGCTCAATCTCCCGCAGGCGCGTCCCACCGACAATCTCCTTCTGCTTCGCACCTCTGACACTTGAGTTGCCAGGTTGCGCGCTTAGAACGCGTCCTTTTGCCAGTACAACTACCATCGCATCTCCAGGGCCAAAGTCGCTCAGAATTTGGTCGTATGCCGTTTGGTAGGTTTCGAAATCAGACACAGTCCAGGAAGTGTCGATAACAACCACCACGAAAAGAGGGTCGCGAGAAGCGAACCCTTGTGCCGTCAAAATGGTTACCAAAAGTAGAATTACGACCGTCGTTCTCATGCTCTTCCTGCTCCGTTCGGCTTCCCGTTTGTTGGAACTTCGGGTTGGACTGCAACGAACCCAGGATCCTTTTCAAGATCGTGGACCGGCAAACGCACTGAAGAGCGTCGGGCCCTGGGAGAAGAACCTTTTCCTTGGGGCGGCACCTCGGTTGAAATAATGCTATCTGAAGGCGGAAGTGCGGCCTCGCCATGAGCTAGCAGCGCTTCGATGTCAATGAATTCTGGTGTATACGGCGGTTCATCACCATCGTAGAAGTATTTTGGGACTTCCTTATTTCGCCGCATAATGGTCGTGCGATAAGTTCCCACTAGTTGCATTGATGCCGCTTTCTCTTCGTCGGCCCATGTACGAACCAGGAATGTCTCCCTATCAATATGGGCTCGGCGTCTTTCGAAAACGTGATTGCCACCTGTGGTGGCTGGCCGGTCCGTCTCCTGAGCCAAAACGGTCACCACCGTGGTCGCAACAAAGATAAACATAGTAAGGACGAAGAGGGCGGTACTCAGATGCGGGTTTTGCCTCAGGTATTCAGGCGAGTGATGAGTGAGATACGCAACCCGAGACAAATTCACTGCATACAGACCGGCAGCGACGGCGAGTATCAACATGCCGATACGAGTCGCGTTCAGTAGTCTGTGCGTATTGAATTTGCATGCCCAAATACCCACAGCGATAGCGCAGACTGGCACCCCTACTCCGACCGAAAGCGCCATAACTAGGGTCGTGGTCATGGGCTCGCGGAACACATTGAACGCCATCAGATTGAAGACCGTTTCGCTTAAGAAGAACAGCGATAGTAAGGTGAGATGTGCAGCGCGCGACAAGGTCGGCTCTGAAATCTCGGACAGTCTTGTCAGGAGTGCGACCCTCGCGACACGCCTTCCGCACCTACGCAGGATGCGGCGGTTGCAACGCGCGACTATTTGCGTTTCAAATGGGCTCAGCACGGTGGCATTAGGGTTGGGACACTTTCTTTTGGCGTCGAGTACTGCATTGAACCATACCCAGACCCGAGTGCCGAACAGTCTTGTTGTAACCCCGAGCAACATAAGAACCAGGAACACCAGCGCACCATAGCCCCATTGGCTCATATTGATACTCCCTTTTGATGTAACTTCCTGCGAGCTCTGCAAAGCGTCTGTCGAGGAATTCGACAATTGCCATGGCATAGATCCGGACAGCACACGCGAAAGCCATGACCGATGCGGTAAGGTCACCAATAACGGCGTGCCTGAGTCGGTAACTGTGTAAGGAGTACGGAACGCATCGTCCACTGCTCCCGCAAGGCTAAGGTCTGAAGCAACGAGAAGGAATTCGGCTACCACATTGGCGTCTTTGGCCGGGCACTCGATGTAGGACAGAGATGAAACGCGAAATCCTCCAGCATGGGACACTGATATCGGCTGAAAGTGCCAGAACTGCGATCCGGGACACCGAATGCCAGCGGAGAGACTCGTGTCTGGGGGTAGATTAGCAGTGCCACGAATACCTGAACCGACGCTCAAGGGAAAGGCGGCTCCGTCGGTGTCTAGCGGTCGCCCGGTATCTGCTGTCATCTGAATGGATGCGGCACCGTTCTTCCGAGTTTGTTCCACATCGCTCATTGCGAAGCGGATGGCGCGCGAGTTCGATGAACCGAGGTTCACGCTGTTCAGTTGTTCGTCCGTAAACGCCCTGCCGCTGAGTGGTTCGCTGCTTACTATCGCTTGAATTGCGCAATAGCGCCAACGGGAAGGCCCTGATGAATTGAGCTTTACGCCGTAGATCGCCCAGTGACGAGCGGTCAAGAATCGCGCTGGACCAAAAGCAAGCCAACGATCACTTCCTTCGGGACGCAATAGTAGAAAAATCGCAATGTCGTTTCCGGGATAGTCGCTAAGGACTTCAATTTGCTCAGTGGGGGAGAGGCCCGGTATTTCCGTGACGCTGTCTTGTGCTTCCCCAAGCAGAAATTGATTACCCTGGGTGTCGATCATGCGGTCCAGGGTGAGGAAGACAGGATTGACAACGATATCGACCGGCGCAGAGGTTGCGTCGCTCCACTTTGTGATTGCTGCCGGCGACTGCGGATCCGTTGGAGGGTCAGCGGCAGAACGAACCATTATGAGCTGGCGTGCTCCTCTTTGACGAAGAGTCCACAGGGGCAGTTGCAGATTTGAAATCGACCACTCGCGATCACGGACTACTGCTGGGCTTTCCAAAACGCTCACAAGGCCTTGTCTGTCCCTGACGGCAACGCGAATTTTTAGGCCTGGACTGAGTGGCTCCGTTGTCCCCCGGAGATCGATACTCAATGGCACCACAGGAATCGTTCCAGACACAACGGGTTGCCCTTGAATCGCGGTAATCTCGAAGGGGACTGCGTTCGTGGGTTCGATCCATCTTTCGATTTCAACGTTGACGGGTTCTGATATTTTTTGTGCGATTCTCTGCAACTCCGCATCATCGATTTCGGAGACCTGGGGTGGGCGTTGCAGCACGACCGCCACAACTTGGCACGGTCGTCGAAAAGGGACCGAACTGGGAAGTAATTGCGTTCCAAGACTGTGCCACAATCCCCAGCGCTCTATCACCGCGGGCGCGGTTTGTAAGTGCCACTTGCCACCCGGCTGGCGGGCCGCCAGATAGATCTTCGATCCGATGGGAAGGCCGAGGATTGGGCCTTCGATCTGCGCGGTGTTCGGTACAACAAGGCTAGCTGGACCGGTTGGTTGTTGCCCATTCACGTGGGTAATTGTGAGAGAAGTGAGCGTCGCTTCAGGAGCGTCGCTTGGACTTGCAATTTGGCTGAGGTGTTTGTCATCGACTTGGGCGCGCGGACTGCCGCAGGCTGCTACTAGGAGGAGTAAGCTGACGCAAACTGAGGTAAAGCTACGACGGTGTGCCATATCGACCCACCCTTTCAGCGAACCACCAGAAACGAGATTTCCTCAGAAACACCAAGCGCCCTCGCCAGCATTTCCTCGGACACGGGGTTGCTTGGATCAAAGGGTTCGGTAGACGCAACTGCCAAGGCGACGGCAAGCTTTCCCGAGTCTCGGCTCTGTGGGGCGAGTCTAGCGATGTGAATCGTCCACTGTCCTCTGCTGTGGGTCATCTGGGTCGTGCCGGCAACTCGCCACGTGTCCTCATCTTCACAACGCACTAGTAGCACAATGAACTCCGGACGGTTGTGCCCGACGTAGCGCGGTCCTGCTTCGAAGCTCCCGCCAACCTGCTGGACAGGTGACGCGACGAAATGCCTCCCATCATTGCTCCAGCCCAGTTGATTGATCTTTAACCGCACAGAGTCGCCCAGCACAGTCCTCGTTACGTAGACTTTGGGAGACATCGCTCGAATCGAACCTGAGAGTTGCCTCCAATCGCTGGGCGATATCCCATCTTCCAGATATACCGGCAGCGTCTTGGTAGTGGCGACCGCATACACGGAGAATTTCGTACCCAAGTCGAGCTCAATTGTCCGTCCGCCTTTCAATTGAAGCGTTCGGCCGAAGAAGACCGGAGTCGTTATTTCCCGTGGTCCTCCGGAGCAACTCGTGGTTGACTCCGGCATTGCCCATCTCCAAGTGTTGTTTTCGGGTTCTACAACGATCTGCGTATGCGATCCCTGGGGCAGATCCTCACATCGAACGCGTACGTGTTCTAGCTCCGACACGTGGAGCAGGGAGCCCGAAGTTGGAACTCGGCCGGCTATTTCGATCACATGTAGTCTGGCCGACGTGAATGTCGCACAGGAGATAAGAACCGACGGTGAGTATGCGAGGATCCGGACCGAAACAATAGGTTCCTCAGCAGAACCGATTGGCAAGAGGCTGGATGTAACGAGGGCACGAACCTCGACGATATCGGTACCACAGCCAATGCTAGCTGCCGGGATCGCCCACTGCATTTCGCCCGCGGCTACAACTGAGTCAATCCGCACGAACCCTTGGGCCACGTTCCATTTGCCAGTCGGTCCCCTTACTGCAAGTTGTACGAAAGGCTCCTGGTTTTTGACTCCAGCGACCGTCCCCCGGATGAACTCTTGAGGAAGCCCGAAGACAACCGTATTCTCGCCTTCCTTTGGAAGATCTGAGTCTCCTAGTTGTGTGATCGCGATACTCACTTTGGGGTTTTCACCAGTGGGATGCGTGCCCCACACGGCTTTGACCTGCGCAGTCCCTGCTGAAACCAACACAGCCATGACCGCTGCTGCCACTCTCCTGCAGAATTCTCTAAAACTCCGCATAGCTCACCTTCTATTACTCCGCCACCACCATTCCAGGTTTGGCGACATCAATACGAACGAAAGCATGGTTCGCGGTTGTTGGAATTCTCACTTCGAAGGGCCTGGGATACCCCTCCACTTCGACATGCAACGTCGAGGAACTCGGCATATCTACACTGAAGGATCCGTCCGGATCCGTTACGATCCTTTCGCGTCCCTCTTCAAAATAGAGATTGAGGCTCCCGACGTGCTGACCGTCGTTCAGCACAACTCCTTGAAGTACATTGCGCTTTGACGCAGCGACGGTTCGGACAACCTCGCCTTCAGCCGGGGACTTGGGCCAAAAGAGAAGAATGAAGACAGCCAACGCGAACCCTAGACTCGCGGAGATCACGGTGCCGCGCACATTTCCTCGGAGCATGAACTTTCCCGGTATGAGTGGCGACAAGAGCGCAGCAGCAAGGGCTGCCAGATACCGGACGAGAGGTGGAACGTAGAAAACGTACCCCGCTCGATAGGTAAGCAGCATTAGGAAGCAGATAATCAAACTCCCGAGCAACACGGCGAAGTATTCGTTAGAAACGCGGCGAGCCGTAGTTGACATGAGCACCCCCCAGCGTCGCGGTCGGAAGGAGCGCCTGTCCAGAAGGTCTTCCAGCTTCAAGAAAGGCGTCGGCGCTCCCCAGAACCATAGGTATACAATAGGTACTGCGTGATGGTCAAGACTATTGTGATAATATTTACGTGAATATCATCATAAACATAAGATAAATAATCGTTATGAATGTGATGCAGAGGTAGCAGTCGCCACGGAGTGTCGTTTCGGTGTTAGTCCTAAGTGATTGGAGGATAAGGCCGATGCACAGAATAAATCTAGAGAATCCGAATGATTTGGCAGAGTTAGCGCGTGACTATTATGCCCGAGGTTTTTCGCAGTCTGAAATCGCAAAAACACGCAAAATTAAGCAAAGTACAGTGTCCCTTTGGCTTCAGCGGGCAAGGGAGCGAGGAGTAGTTCTGGTTGACATTGACCCAGAATTTGGCGTTTCCGGAAGCGAGCATCGCGATAGGTCCAGGCAACTACGGGATCAGTATGAACTGAAAGACTGCTGTGTTGTGGACCCAGGCAAGGTTAAGTTTTCCGAACGCTTGCGCGGAGACGAGTTGCACACGGTCATCGCAAATACTGTCGGTGAGCGGCTCCGAGACTGGATCCAACCCGGCGACCATATCGTCACGGGAGGTGGGCGTGCTCCAGTAAAGGTGGCGAGGTTCATCAAGCGAACACCTCCGTTGCGCCGCGAAGTTAGAATCAGTCCATTGAGCGGAAGAATCTGGACCGGTTCATGGCAGGAGGATGGGTCGGAAAATCTTCAGCGCCCCCTGGATGCCGATGATGCCGCGCGACTGCTGGCGTTCGCCTTTGAGCATGAACCTGGAACTCGGTTTAGCCAAGTGGGGCTGCCGTTATACCAGGAAGAGTCGTCCGTCAAGACGACCATTGAAGAAGAGTGTGTTTTCACTCCTGGAGGTGGATGGAACACCACCTGGGGTTTGCAACCGCCTGCAAGGGCGCTTGTGGGTGTTGGCGTCTTGCATCCCGACAGTGGTCATCGCATTGCGGAGTTGGTTAACAAGATCGCGTCGAATCGAGAATACAAGGTCGCACGCCACTTGCGATGGGCAGCTTCAAAGTTCAAGGAAGCAATGGCATTCGCGCATGACAATAAACTCCCTCATTTCGGGGACGTCTCAAATCGGCTATTTCCAGCGCTCCTACTACCTAGTCAGCTTAAGGAGAGCGGTCTCTCGGGAACAAAGCTTGACAAGCTTTACAGTACGCTTTGCCTGAAACTGCACGAGCTTAATGCGCGAGCGGTGGTCATGGAATGGGAACACTTGCGCGGTATCCCCTCTGTTTGGGCAGTCGCGGGCGGAGAACTCAAGACGAACGTTCTCTGGACGTTGTTGATTTGCAGATATCTTGAAGGCGACAAAAGCAAGAGCATTGTAAAAGAATTGTCGACCGATGTAGAAACCGCAGAGCGATTGCAGCGAGCACTGCAAGACTTCAAGAGTGCCCCTGATGAACACCGGAACTGGTATCGTGAGATGATCGGTAAGATATTTGTATGATCACAACCGGTACTTGCAAGCAGGTCCCGACAAGAAAACGCACATTCTTAGGATGTTGCCACGTTGGGCAATAGCTCTTCATGAGTACGGGCGCCGTAGGTTTCAATCGGTTACCTCTGAAATGTCCGCTGTCAGGGCAAGGGCCTTCACCTACCAGGCGTCCTCGGCAACCGTCGGGATCCAGAAACCGGTCTTGGGGGAGATCAACGGCGATGTCCTCGAAGCCGACTTCTGGCCCGGAACAATTTCCGGATTGTCCGTAACCCGAGCGGAGCCCCGTGAAGGCCTGGCACCACCGCGGAAAAGCCCATCACAACCGCGCGAGCATTGAAGCTACTTCCCGAGACGACGGCTTAGGCAAACAGTTCACGATCGCGGATCTTTCGGGCATCGGTGTAGTCCTCTGCCCACCAAGCGTTCTCGCCGGGTTTACGGGGAGGTCTGGCCAACTCCAGCTTCTTCTTGGCCTTTTTCGCTTTTTGCTGGATTACCCGGAAATGATAGTGGTCGAACATGCTCAGTGCCTCGACAAGATAGGAAACCGCGATCCGGCGATTGCGAATGAGAAGAAGGTTTTCTCCGTTCTTAACGTCGGCTGGTGAAGAAAAGTTGTAAGAGCCAAGATAAACGCGCGCGGTCGGCTTGTCGAAATCGATCACCAGGAACTTGTGATGCATGCGGATACCGCCGCCTCCGGTCGGTTCGGACTTAAAGGGTTCGGGAAGGTTCTTGGAGAGTGCAGCCGGATATACCGGCGCGAGATTGCCGTCGGGCAATTGCAGGGTTATGCCACCGACTCTTCTGTCGGAAATACCATAGACGAAAAGATGTTTGTTCTTCGTGACCTTGACGATTGCCTTCTTGATGGCTCCTGGAGTCTGGTAGAGAAAGGCTAGGGAATAAAACAGAGAAGAGGTAGTTGAGTGTTCCAAGTCATCCGCGACCGATTGCAGCAGCGCATTCGACTTCGAATGCGGCGAAAACGCAACGTTAGCGTCGATTCCGTTCAAACCGAGGCTGGTCCACTTCACTGAGGCCGTCTTGCCGAAGCCAGCAGCAGTGTCATTCGCCCAGTAGTTGTCGAACGCGGTCAGAAACAACTGGACCGCGGTCTTGCCCTGTACTACGACCGCATTGTTGTTCTGAACAAAGAAAGCGCGCCAGGAGAAGTTCGTCGAACCGCACACCGCCAACTGCTGATTCGGACCGTCTACCGCAATGAACTTGTTGTGTTGCAGATCCGCCATGTGTTGGCGTTTTACGTTCTGCGTGCCGGCTGATTCCATCAGGCGCTTGGCTGCCTCATTCTCCGGAGAGCCTTTCTTGCCATGATCGCCGGAGTTGTCGATGATAATTTTCAGCCGCGACCCGAGTTTCTCCAGCCGTGAGACAACTTCAGGTAGATTCAGGTCGTAGGCTACTACCCGGACCTGAACTTGGGTGTCGGCGAGACCCTTGTCGAGCACGTCGAGGATTGCCTCCCGGGCTTCGAATCCCATCCACGCCAGGGCTTGAGTGGCCTGGGGATTTGTGGGGAGGAAGTCCAGCCCATCCTTGGACTTTGCCGGAAGCATCCCTTTAACCGACTTGTAATGGTCGACGAAAGCCTGGGACGAAACGAAGCCGCGTGTGTAGGCGACGTTCAGTTGCCCGGGATATGTCTCGCGGCGCAGTTCTATCTTCGCCTCTTGCACATCACCGTAGCTGAGTTTGTTCTTCTTGTCCATAAAGACGGGACTGACCTTGTAAGTGAATTCTCCTGACAGATTGGCATTGCGAGGGAAATGCACCCAGCGGAACTTTTGAATCGGCGAGAGTAAGGTCGACAGGCGATTCGAGCCTTTCGCGCTTCCCACGCCCGGGAAACTTAACCGATTCTTGAGGGGAAAAAACTGGGCACTGCCTGGCTCCTTGCATTCGATTGCGAAGCCAACAAAGTTGTCGGGGGGCTTTCCCATCTTCCAATTCATGGCGACCAAGGCCATGCCATCGCCGCGATGTATTTTCAGGCTGAATAACGCTGCGGGGTTCTGACCAGCGACTTGGAATTCCTCAGACATAATAACTCCCCTCGTTAACCGTGACGTAAATAGAAATTCCTCCAAGGCCGCCGGCAGACGTCGGCACTGTATCGAACCACCGCCACAGGGTTGCTTGCAGTCCGTGGAGGAAAGAAAACTGCCCGTGCACAGCCTACGGCATCGAGGCTACCGAAGTAGTCTTGGACGAAAAGAGCGTTATGATTGTATTCAGATCAAACCCTAGTCCGAGGGTTAATCCAACGTGCTCCGTCGTAACTGAGTTCACTGTCGTTCCGGGTGCGACGGCAGTATTGACTGTGAGCCCACTCGGCAAACTCACTCGGTGCGCGCTTCCGATGCCAGCAAAGAAATCGAGTCCGCTAACCGGCTCCCAGTTTACAGCTCCCATGGAGTTACCCAGCGACGTGACTGACGTCGCCACCAGCACCGAGGGAAGAAGATTTCGGCCGAAGTTTGCGTAGCCGCTGTGCCGCGGAAAGTAGTCGTGCCCCCACGGAAACCATGTGATTCCCGCCATTCCCGCCACTTGCCAGTCTGTTTTTTGTGTTTGGATGATGCAGCCGTAATTCGGTTGGCCCGATACCGGCGCAGGCACTGGAACGGTCTTCCCGCCGCAGGTGCCGCTATATCCAGTCGGGCTCGTGGAACTCGGACTAGCAGCCGTTGGCGATGTCTGTACACCGTAGCTTGCTGTCGGAATATGGATGAGCATGACCCCGCCCATCAAGTTGAAGTTAGCCCGGCGATGCACTTCGACCAGAATCGTTTTGACTGCGTGGCCCGGCGTGCTGGTACTCGCCGTCGTGCTGATCGGCAGTGCATTCGCTGTCGCCGTCGGGGTAAATGTCCCGCTTGCATTCGCCAACGTGAAGGGCGTGTACCCGCGTTGCACCACGATCGAGATGCGTACGAATCCGCTAGAGACTAGCGGCGGCAAAAGGTCGGTCTGCTCCACACCCGACCGGAAGTACCACTCGTTCATCCGGTTGTACAGCGCCGTTGTCTCCTCGTCGATTCTCCGCAGGTACCCGCGTAACTCGTTTAGTTTCTCGCTTAGCTCGTCCAGCCTGCAGCCAGCGAACGTCACAAATTTGTCATTCGCCTTTGGATCAGGGTCTGGCTGGTAGGGATCCTCCAGCACCACTCCAAATCCTGCCGCGTTACACTTTAAGTTTGCGTCCCTGTCTGGATTCTCTTTATCGCTGGCGATCTCACGAATGATGTCTCGCACCTGTTGGTTGTATGAGTTCCAAAAGTCTGTAATCTTCTGCTTCTCAAACGCGCTGCACAAAGGCTCGTCGTTTGCGGGGTTCGTGTACTTCAGGACCTTTAGGGCGGCTTGAATCGATTGGACCTCCGCCTTTAAGGGTTTGTCCTGGATCTGGCTCGGATCCAGACCTTGTACCTGCGACAAAGTGAGATTGCCCAGATTGGTCAGATTGATCTTCTTGACGTCGTCTGCACCGAGTTTTCCTGGCTGAAGGCCGGGCGGAATTCCCTGGCAGTACTGCGGGCTTCGAGCCATATTGGCCAAATCGAGTACGCCGATGAGAGTCGAGAAGTTATTTAGCAGCGCAATGGCGTTGGAGGCGAATGCCTGCGACGAAAGCGCGCTGGCGAGTGACGAGACCTGCGCATTCACGTTTTGAATGTCGGTCATATCCTTGTCGAATGCTGCGCTGCTGCTGGTGTCTGTACCATCTGCATCATCGGCCTTCACGTTGTCAAGAACCCTGTTCAGAATGTATGCCACTCCCTTCACCGATCCTGGCGCCGCTTTCTCTTTCTCTTCCTTCCGTGCCTCCTGTGCCTGAGCCGATTCATCCACTTTAGGCGCGCCTCCCAGCTCTACCGGCCCTATCCTCTCTACCGACTCTTCCGGCTTCCCATCTTTCGGCACTTCCGGAGGCTTTACCCCAAGCAGCGCCCCAACCTGAGACGGTGTTTCAGCCCACCCGGGAGCTTCGCTTGTTATCTTGATCGCTGGGTAGGCTTCGCCTTCAGTCCTGCCGATCAGGCGAGTCAGTTCCTTGGCGTTAGCCGCGACCGAGTAGAGCAAAAGTGCCACCTGCTTTCCTGACGCCGTGACCGTCGCGGGCGTGTAAGTGGGATACTTCCCCGGTGTTTGGTCCTCCGCCCCCAAGCTTCCGGGTGTTATCCCCGAAATGGCAAGGGACGACACCTGAGTCGGTGCGTTCAGCCCCAGTCCTGGCAGGTTAGTCGTTCCTCCCGTCGCAACCCCACTTTGCAACATATCCAGTGTGCTGGAAAGGCTGGCCGGAGGAGGGGTCACGGGAGTTGCTCCCCGTATATCCGCTCCTCCCTCAGGCACTCCGTTGGGGCTTGTGGTTACGGTCAGTACATCCGTAAAATGCAGCCCACACACCCTTACCGCGACCTTCTCTTTCGTATAAATTACCGGCAGAAAACTACCATTGGCTCCGATGATGTTAGTTGTGTTATTTAGCCGACGATAATCGAAGATACGTTTGTAATCGGTCCACGACGTCAGTCCGGCATTTGGATCAGATTTCTCCCAAACTGGCTTTTTCTGGCTTGCATTGTATTCGATCACGACATAGTCGCCGTCCACCAGAGGCCGGTAGCTTGTGTACTTGGGCACAATCAGAGTATGGCTAGAGCTCGGAGGGGTTAATTGAGGAACAGGGCACACGCCGTGCACGCTCAGCGGCTTTGGTTGCTCTTGTTCGCCTTCCGTTGGCGTCTGTGCACGTAGCACAACCGCTGTGGCAGCGAGAATCAAAAGCATCTCGCAGGTAGCACGGGAAGCTCTGACCAATACCCTCGTGGTCGATACAGGTCTTTGTGAAGGCGACGATACGATTAGACTGTGTTTCGCTCTCCAAAGTGATTTTCTCGAAAGCATGCATTCCTCGCTATTGGGCACACAGTTGTATTATGTGCCGAATCGTCATCGTGACGGCGTTCACAGCACACTTCTGCAGACGACCGAGGCGGCGCTCGACGGCGCTCCTGGTCATCCAGCATTTTTCACGATAGCCTGCTACCGATCTTCTCGTGTAGTGCCCGAGCCGAACGATTCCGCACACGCAGAACTATCCCAAGTTGTTGGGGAAGTCGGCGGAGTAGAAGCCCCCTCGGATGTGAAGCGTTGGACACGCCGCACTCTTCCGTCCGCCAAAATTGACGCCGAGCATACGCCGCATACGGGCAGATGTCAAACAAAAGGTGAATCGCCTAACTTCCCTTGGACCTTTGATCGACCTACAGTAGTACGCTGGCAACAGTAATTTCAGAGTTATTGCCAGCTCAACCAAGGATATTTCTTTCCCGGCGCTTACGGGGTAATCGGAAACGAGCGAATTCTGGTTCGCTGTCGTTGTGTGGTCCGAAGGTTACTTCCATTTGAACGGTTTCCGCAGACCACAGGATCAAGAGGCAGAAGAAGCAAGGGGCCGCCCCGTCACGGCCGCTGGAATAGGAGATCGTTTTCCCTTGTGATTAGCTCAAGTAGGCCTTCCGAGGTTCAAGCGGACGAAGAATCTCGAGCAGTGCTTCATGCCACCGTGTCAGCGATTCCCCCAACTTGTAGATATCGTTCGGATAGGAAGAAGGCTGGTAAACCGAGAGTGACTCCGCAGACGGATGGTTGTAGCCCCACTCGCGCACATTTCGGGCGAAGTCCAGCAAGCGTCCCCCATCTGCGGCCGATCTTACGATTTCGAGCCCTGAGAGACGGACATTGTTCTTTGACTCCACAAACCTTGAGTCTGCGAGTTGCGACATCAGATACCTACCCTCGTTGCCGCGCCCAGCCCGCGTCAAGGCGTTCCCTAAACAACGAATCCAATCCAAGTGGTCGAAGGCTACGAGCCGCTGTATGTCCGCGATTGGGAAATCCGGCTGATCCAGACTCTTTATGACATGCGCCTTCGCACTGCGCCAGAATGCTTCGAGTCCTTCGAGCGCTTCCCGCTTGTTTCCCTCACGGAAGCGAACTCCGATCGTTTCGAGCTGAGGTGCGTTGGCAACATAGTTCAGCCAAGCAGGCTTTTGTTCGGGAAACAGCACCTCGGGATCACACGGGAGTCGATCCATCATGTCCAGGTAAAGCGCAATTAGATCACGGACATTATCACCGCCCACAAGAATTGCCAGTCGCAGGATTCTTGGCTCGCGCAGCCAGCGTTTCTTGGAAACGTCCGCGATTGAGCGGTCCGTCAGTGCCCGGACACTCGGTGGCAAATCGCGGCGGGTTCTAAACCTATAAATGAAAGAATGAGCGGATAGCTCCACCCGTACCAACGGATCGCGAACCCAATTGCCCACCTCCAGCAGTCTCTCCAGAGTACTCGATCCGTCGCCGCCAGATTTGGCGGCGACGGTCAACGCTACTCGGATCAGAGACAGCTCACCTTCCGACAAACTCTTTTCGTCGAAGCTTCTCCGACGCAACTGGCGTTCCACCAACTGCACTGCGTCGTCCCACAAACCATAGCGATACAACAGACGCGCCAATGCCCCGGCGTCATCGACGCGATCATCCATTCCCTCGAACAATTCGCCCGTGACTTCGCGCAAAATGACCAGGTCGCCTTCATCGAGCCGCTGACGATTGAGCAACGTTAGGCTGCGCGCTCCCGCCCAGTCCAGCGTGATCTCCCTCGGCAGCGCAGAAAATTCCCGCGCCGTGAGCCGGTTGCCTGTCTTGGCGCGTACGAAGATGTTTTGGGAACTGCCCTCGGGAAATTCCTCCGCATCGATGCGCGGGTCAAACCTGGGAGTGCGGGGCCACAGGCGATCGAGTCGCGTAAGCGGTTCGTTGATCCAGAGGCCATGGTAGACGGCTTCAGCGGCCGATCGATAGTCTTCGGGATTGGCCTCGGCGAGCGAAGAGAAATACCTGAATGCGGTCCGATGCAGCTCCTGGAAACGTCGGGGCCGGCGTGCGCGGATCAGGGGCAGCATCTCCTGGCGCACGTCGGGACGATGACGGAGCGAGTCGCCGTCCACCTGCACCAGGCTCACCTCGTGCTTGAACGCTTCAAAGATAGCCTCGGCTTCGGCTTCATCCACGATCCAGGGTTCGCGCACGTCCGCGTCCAGTTCCTTGGATTCCTCCTCCCCGTCTCTGGGCTTGCTGGTGGCGCGCGTCATCACCTCGCGGATCACATCGACGGTGATCCGACGCACGACCAACCCAGGGTCCGCCAGTGCGCGCACGCGAGAGTCTGTGATGTGGCCGATAATGCGCCGCACCAGGACGCCGTCGATGAGCACTTGAGCGGCTAGACCGCCGGTTGTCAAAGGCTCCGCAAATTCCCTGAGGAGGGTGTGAACGGTAGTAGTGCCGTCGGAGGGGGATTTGGCAAGGATCTCTCCGGTCAGGCGAATTCTCAGCGGCTGCACTCCCCCTTTGCTCTCCCCGGTCGCTTTGGCGAGCGCCGTAACCAGGTCCGTAGCCTCCCCCACCGAGATCGGCTTTCCGGCATCGGCTGCCAGAGCCAAAAGCATATCGCTGGAACCCTTAGGATCGAGTGCGCCGACCGGAAGTTTCTCGATCTTCTGTCCCAGAAATTCCGTGATTCTTTTCCTCCCGGAAACGATCAGCCGCATCCTCGGCCATAGTCCACTCTCTCCCGGAGCGGAGAAAGCACCGATAAACTCCTCCAGGCTGGCGACGTCGTCAGGGGTGTACTGAACGACCTCGAACGTATCGAAGACAAGCAGGAAAGGGCGGGCCCATTCGAAACTCGACTCCAATGCCTGCATGTGTCCCTCGATGAGGCCCCGGAATTCGCGCAGATAGGAACTCAAGCGGGAGATGGAGTCGAGTTGAGAGGTGTCCGCCGTTCCACCCCCGAACTGGACCACTTGGGACCGGAGGCTTAGCATCGGCTGAGTGAGTGCGGGGAATTGCGCCGCAACTTGTGAGCACATCTCCGCCAGGAGCCCGACGCGATTTCCCCCACTGATGGTCGTACGATCAAAATCCAGATACGCGAAGGGGTACCGGGAGGCAGCGGCTTGAGCGTGCTCTAGCATAAATCTGGAAATCAATGCGGTTTTCCCGGCTCCGCCGACTCCCCACACTGCGAGCGGTGAGCGTCCAGCTACCGATCGAGCCAGCCAGTTCACCGCGCGCGCGGCCGTTCCCGCCAGCGAACCCGCGGGCACAACTCCCACATAAGCGCGGAGTTTGTCGAGTTCGCGTGCACGCCCGAAGAATCGGTGGCCCTTGGCAGCGTCGGCGCCGGTCGATCTCTGCCCAATCATGCGTTCAAACGGGGCCAATAGACGACGGAGTTCGATTTCGCGGTCAACGTCGTCAAGTGGCGGCAGCTTGAGCCCGTGGACCTGGGACAGCCAACTGATTGCGATGCGCGAGGCTTCGAGCGCCTCCAGATTGTCGAAGGTCGGCTCGGTCCCGCGGTTGCCGAGCCACGCGCGCAGCGCGTCGCTGAGCGGATCGCTAAATCGGGTTGCCGTGCGTTTCAGCGAGGCAAAGAGTTCATCAGTACCGATCGCTTCGTTCAGGACTGCCTTTCGGGAATCAGCGGTTAACGTCCACCGGACGCCCGACACATCACGAAGGGGTTCGGCAAAGCTGAGGACCGCCTTTTCGGCGTTCGCACGTTGTGCACCTTCGAGTGTTCCAGGAGCCAGTTCCCGCGGAAGGAATCCCGCCACCACAGCCGCATCCAGCATCAGTGGCCACAGCGGTTGATTGCGGTCCGGAAGCTGCCGACCAATCTTTAGTACTGTTTTTGCGGTTGCCTCGAGCGCGCGTCGAACCCACTCCGGCAAGTCTTGGGGGTTCGGCTTTTCCGAACTATCGAAGGGCGCGCTCATCCCTGATCCTCCAAAGCGATCAGCAGCATTTCCCGTAGGGAGTTGGCTAGGAACTTTCGCACCGGCTCAGTTCCGGCTTGGGCCATGGAATGCCTGGCAACGACCGCAAGGAATTTCCTGTCATGTTCCGGTGCTTCTTTGTCGATGATTGCGTGCCAGGCAGATTGGAAACAGTCCGCGAAGTCTGATTCGTAAGCCTGGTCATTCGCGAGATCGTCACGACGGTGTTCGACTCCGCTGAGAGGTAATGTCTCTGGGTTTTCGGCCAAATACAGCCAGCGAAGCTGGGGGAGATCAATGGCAATTTGTCCGGGATCATGCGCACCAGAAAGAGTGGCAACAAAATCCTTGAGGTTCTCGGCCCACAATAGACGCTCGCCCGCCCCGACAACCGCGTTGATGATGATCCACACAGGATAAGGCCGACGCTCGGGGCGTTTATCTTCGTCGAAGAGCTTGAACAGCCATTGCGGCAAGTCGAGGCGCAACCATTTTTGTATCGTCTCGTTCGGATTCTGCGGTGGCATGGGGGTATTTCCCCTGATCCCGACTTCGTCGATCAAGGCACGCAGAAATTGCTGCGGTGACAAACTCTGCAGTTCGCGTGGCGAGAATTGAACCACGGGCACGTGGGCCCCGAGTGTGCGGCGCAGGAGGCGGCCCGAGAACCTCACTCCACTGCCCATGGGCCCAGTGACAACCAGTACTCGTGGCTTGCCGGATTCATGAATCTCTGCCAGTAACTCCCGGAATGCACCTCGGCCCAAAATTGGCTCGGGGTTGGTCGCGTCGTCATTCAATGACCAAAATTGACTGGATGAACTTTCCGGTGGGGTGCCCACTCCCAGGAACACAGCCGCTCCAGCAATATCCTGTGCGATCTTATCGATCCTTACGCCCTGATTCAGTCTCTTGCCACCCGCGGTGCCTTCTACCTCGGCATTATGGAGCGCAAACAAATGGCCTTCGCTATCCACCGCGGCTCCCCCGGAAGACCCTCGGGCTGTGCTCACGCTGTACCAAACGCGCGTGGAACTGGGATCAAGTCGAACGTAATCACCGATATCAAAGTGCTGTGGCGCAGCGCCTGGATGTTGATGCACGATGACCCGCACGTTCGTTGTAAGGACGTCGATTGCAGTCGGAAGGGCGAGCCAGCCCCGCTCCTCGCCTCCGCCCCTACGTGCAGGCCGATTCCCAATCGCCTTCTCCAATCTTATGATGACGTAGTCGTACTCTCGGTTGACTTCTTTCGGAGAATTGGCTGTGCCGTCATAGGGAAGGCTTTTTCGCGCATGTACGAGCCAGTTTTCGGCCGCCTGTACCGGAATGCTCGCGTGCCGACTCTTACCAGGTGGCACGTCAGGTGCTGGAGTTGACAAGTAATCGAAGTAACAGAAGATCTGATCGCCGGGCGCGTTCGCCTCAATCTTTCCCGTCTCATCCACCTTCAAGTAGGTTTCGAGCACGTGGTAATTCGTCATAACCAGATCAGGAGCGATGAGGAAGCCCGATCCCCTGATCTCATTGAAAGGTCTCCCGAGTCCGATGGCGCAAACAGTACGGCTGACACGGCCAAAAGATTCCTGGAACGTGGAACTGCACAGAAAGGGCTGATGCTTGTTCACGAATTGTTGCAGCGCCTCGGCGTCATCCAAACTGTGGCCAGCCAAGATGCGATTGAGTCCAAAGGCCAAATAGCTGTTGGGGTGCGCCTCCCGCCTCAGAAGTGAGATAGCATCGGCAACACGGTCCGCTTCGTTGAGGGCTGCAACCATGCGACGGGCCAGCGCCGAGACATCGCCGATGTCGTTGCCGGCTTCCTCGAGGACATCTCGTCCGAGCACAGTACTTGCAAGCCAGATGAGATTGCCGCGATTAAGCGAGGACGCGAGCAATCTCGCCAAGTTGTCCAGCTGAATCTGATCCATACTTCTTGTTGGTTCCGTGTTGCCTAGGCTCGTCACACTTTTCCCGACCTCAGGATCGTGGTCGCACGGCTGTCGCCCAACTGTGAAAGAGCCAGCGCAACGTTCGCTCTGCCTCGGCCGCTCCGTTCATCGACTTCCAGGCCACCGGCATGCAGCCCCACGACGGAGTGACGGCCCGTCGCAAGCACACAGGATCCTGAATTTCCACCCAGAGTGGAACAATCGTGCTCCAAGTACGTTCCGGCAATAGCGGTCACAAATCCTGGCGAGCAGCGTTTGGAACCATCCGCGCAGCCGAAGACTCTGGCAATGGCACTCGATCCGACTCGCCGATAGGGATGACCAATCACATAAACCTCTTTTCCCTTGAATCTGGGTTTTCCTTCGCCTGGGTCCGAGACATCTTGCCCGATCGATTCTGACGCCCAGTCAATGGAAAGAGGCGGTGGAGGAGCACCCCCTGTGCAGTCCAAACGCATGATGGCCAGGTCGATATCTTCTTCCGGCGCGCAGTACGCGATGTCGCTGACTGCGAACGCCGCATCCCCCGCCAGTTCGAAACATACGCGCGGCCTTTTCGCCGCATCGATCTTCCAAAACGGCACTGGATCAGTTGCTCGCAAAACCAGGCCCGCTGTAACGTGACGGTTGGTAACTACCAGAGTATCGCCAATTCGCCACGCGGTGCCCACCAATTCGTCCGCGAAGGTTTGGCCCTTGCGCGACACACGTCCCACGGAGCGGGAAACACGGTTAATGTTAGCCCTGGCAGTCGCGATGAGGACACCCCAGTGTTGGTTCTCACCGACATCATTTGGCATCTCGACTTGTCCATTTTTGTAGCGCAGCGCAGGCCGCCCGGTTACCTGCACAATCGCCTCCAGGCTCGCCCATTCCGTGTCAGTCAGGTTGGAGACGCTCGCCCCTCCAGCGCTTTTGGCCAGAGCACTCTTGACATTAGAGAGTACTTCGGTGGCAACTAATTTGGGGTTTGTGTCTCCGACTGCATGGCTCTCGGCGACATGTTGTTCCAATGCCGCCGAAATTCGATCCTGACCAATGGGCTCTGTCCCGCCGCTCGATTCGAGCGTGCCGCCGGCACTTAGCAGCGTCTTTGCCGTCTGCATAAGTCGCGAGATCCGAATGTGATCGGCGTGTGGATTAGACATGAGAATAGCTTCTAGCGTCAGGCAGACACACCAACCCATTTTCACTTATCACAAAACGATCCGCTCAGCAATAAAATCTGCTCGACGTTTCAAAAACCGAACAAGGCCCCTCTCTTTTCTCGCGCACGGAATTAGGGTTGGAGTTCTTCTTGTTTCCGGATCTCGTCCTGTTCTTGACATTGATAAGTCAGAGGCATAGCTTGAAGGCGATTTCGGCAAGTGGAAGAGTGGACCTGCCTAGGTCCTCGTCCGAGGGGGTTTCCACTTCGCCGACTTCCCCGACTATAGCTAGGTATCAGTGTGCAACGGTGGAGACACACGCGCGAACGCCAGTAACTGACGTCGGACTGCAGTGGTGTTCGCTTTTCCACAAGTCGTCTTTTGCCTTGCAAGGGAGCGCATAGATGGAGCTTGCTGGGAAGCTTGGTGATTTCTGAGCCCCGGAACTCGTGAGCCAGACTGATTTTCGGCTTAGTCCTCTGAGCGGTTCTAAGAATAGACAAGAGCGCGCAGGGCATCTTGAACTGCAGGTCTCCGGATACACGATTTATGGCGAAACAGATCACTTTCGGCGAAAACTCACGCGCGGCAATTCTGCGCGGTGTCGATGTCTTGGCCGACGCAGTAAAGGTGACGCTTGGCCCCAAGGGCCGCAACGTCGTTATTGAGAAAAAGTTTGGCTCCCCCACCATCACCAAAGATGGGGTGACGGTCGCGCGAGAGATCGAACTCGAGGACACGCTCGCCAATATGGGAGCACAGATGGTGCGCGAGGTCGCGACGAAAACCAGCGACGTGGCCGGCGACGGCACCACCACGGCCACCGTTCTCGCGCAGGCGATTTGTCGTGGCGGCATGAAAGTGGTGGCGGCGGGCGCCAATCCCATGGCTGTGCGGCGCGGTATCGAAAGAGCTGTTTCCGCCATCTGCGGCGCGATTGGCCAACAGGGCGAGCGCATCAAAGGGTACCTCGACGTCCTTACCAAGCCAGTCAGTGATGAGATGATCGCCCAAATCGCCTCGATCTCTGCCAACAATGATGAGAGTGTAGGCGGGATCATTGCCGAGGCCATGCTCAAGGTCGGCAAAGACGGCGTCATCACGGTGGAGGATTCGAAGGGAGTGGAAACCACCCTGGAAGTGGTCGACGGCATGCAGTTTGACCGCGGCTATATCACTCCATACTTCGTGACCGATCCCGATCGCATGAATTGCATTCTGGACGACGCCTACATCCTGATCAACGAAAAGAAGATCAGCGCCATGAAAGAGCTGTTGCCGTTACTTGAGCAGATTGCCAGAAGCGGCAAGCCGCTGCTGATTATCGCGGAGGATGTCGAAGGTGAGGCTTTGGCTGCCTTGACGGTGAACAAGATCCGGGGGACCGTTCAGGTCTGTGCTGTCAAGGCTCCTGGTTTCGGCGACCGCCGCACAGCGATGCTGCATGACATCGCAATTCTCACCGGGGGCAAGGTAATTGCAGACAACTTGGGCATCAAGTTGGAGAGGGTTTTACTTCAGGACCTTGGTCGCGCGAACCGGATTACGGTGGACAAAGACAATACCACCATCGTGGGTGGTAAGGGCAAGCGCACCGAGATTGACGGGCGGGCCAGAGAAATCCGCAGCCAATTGGACAGGATGACCAGCGACTATGATCGCGAAAAGTTGCAGGAGCGAGTGGCCAAACTGGTCGGTGGCGTTGCCCTGATTAAAGTTGGCGCCGCCACGGAAACGGAACTGAAGGAAAAGAAGTCTCGGGTTCAAGACGCCGTGCAGGCCACGCGCGCTGCCGTCGAGCAGGGATTTGTCCCCGGTGGTGGTGTGGCGCTGCTGCGCTCGGCGGTCGCTCTCGATGACCTGCACCTGAAGGGTGACGAACAGATCGGCTCCGATGTCGTACGCAGAGCCCTGGAAAAGCCCTTGTTTCAGATCGCCAACAACGCTGGCGAGGAAGGCGCCGTCATCGTCGGCAAGATCAAGCAGTCTTCCCACCGGAATTTCGGATATAACGCCCGGACCGGAACACTCGAAGATATGGTCTCGGCGGGGATCATCGATCCTACCAAGGTTACCCGTACTGCCCTCCAGAGTGCAGGTTCCATTGCTGCGCTCATGCTGACGACCGAAGGCACCGTGTCGGAACTCCCGGAGGAACCAGTCGATGCTGCTTTGGCGGGTCAAGAGCCTCGCCCAAAAACTCCGGTATCCAAGTACTTCTATGAGGAGCGACCACTCAGATCAGGCTCAGTCGCCCACAAACAGAGATTCGTGCCGGAGACTGCGGCCGACGAACGAGAGAGCGGAGCAAAGTGGGCCGACAGTGTAGACAGGGCCGTGAGCGTAGACAGAACTGGAGAGGGCCGGGCGCGCAGCTACGACAGAGCGTCTGATAGAGAAAGTAAAGAAATTGAAAGAGAGATTGCAAGAGAAACTGAAGAACTAATAGTGCGTGTAGCGACGACGCGACCCGAGGCTCTCCGGCTTCTGCAGGGCGATCTCTTCAAAGTTGCCCAGGGTCAGGATGTTCCAGAAAAACGCGGGTTTGAGGTTGGCGGCAATTACAAGCTCGACGTGTTCATCGCACCGCCAGGCGCGGGATCGATCGCCGCAGATCAGCGTTTTCCAGACCAAAAACTTGATTGGCGAACCAAAGCGTCATACCGCTTGCAGGTGATCTTCGCAGAGCCAGACCAATGGCCCGAACCGATGACTGGCACCCTGAACCTGCCACGCCGAGGCAGAAGTTCCACGTGCACGCTCACCTTCAGCCCAACCAAGGCAGGAGCCTTTTCCGGCCGCGTCACCATCTGTTATCGCGGCCGCGTGCTGCAGACTGCCTTACTCAACGCCTTGGTGGTTTCGCAACCAACCGAGTGGTCGCACATAAAAGACGTCCCCGAACTACGTTTCGCGGTGGAGGCCGTAGTGCGGCGCAGCCTGAAGGCGCTGAACCGTCGGCGCCGATTCGATGCGTGTTTGGTGTTGAACCACACCCCGAAACAACAACGAATGGCAACGGCCGTCAGTGAGCACGGAGCATTTATTAACTCGCTGGACGGCATCCTTCCGCAGTTGGCAGTCGTGAATGGCCTCTTGAGCCAGGTTGCGCTCAACTCGAAAGCCTACAACACAGGCTTGTTAACTAAACGGAATGCAAAACTGCTCTGCGATCTCGCCCAGGAGGGCAATCTCTTATACCGCCGCATTGTGGTCGACTATATCGATCAATCGCCGGCGGCAGCGGACCTGCGCGACGCCGAGTATCTCCAGATTGTAAGCGCCAAGCCGGATGCCCTCGTTCCCCTGGAGTTTGTTTACGAGTATGCGCCGCCCACGGTAGATGCGCCGGTTTGCCCGAATGCGTTACAGGCGCTGAGAAACGGCAAATGCCCGTCAGACTGTGTTCCGAAGACGAGTCCCGCAACCCACGTTTGCCCGCTTGGGTTCTGGGGTCTCAGCAGAGTCATCGAGCGCCACGTGCATGATCCGGAATTAAAAGGGGAAGCCGAACTGGAAACGGACGGCGCAGATCCTGAGGCCGGGCGCGATGCGCTCCCGCGGCAAGGTACCAGCCTGCTGGCCGCAAGCAAACAGGTACCCTCAACCAGCCACAGCCAACTACAAAAGTGTATGCAGAAAAGTTGGCAAGGAACCGTGACCCCGGTTTCGAAATGGACGCAATGGCAATCCGCGGTCAAGGCAAACAAACCCGTCCTGCTTCTGGCGTTGCCGCACGCCGATGGCACAGGCTCAAAAATCAGTCTGGAGATCAGCGGGGATGTTATTCAGAGCATCTTCATTGACCGAAGTTACGTGTGCTCTAGTGCGACCATACCCCCAATTGTTCTTCTCTTGGGCTGTGACGTGGCGAATGTCGCTTCCACCGAGGCCTACGCACGAAACATAGCGATTTTCAGACAGGCCAAGGCGGCAATCGTGCTGGCCACCGTGGCAACCGTCTTGGGGGCTGATGCCGCAGGCGTCGCTGCCAAACTGGTCACGAAACTTGCCAATACAGCAAAGAATTCCAGTGTGCGCTTCGGTGAGATTTTGCGGCAGACCAAGCGCGAAGCCGTCGCCGAGAGCGTCATGATGGCCATGTGCCTGGTCGCTTTCGGCGATGCCGACTGGTACTTGAAATAAAGGATGAGAAGATGGCGGCTCCATTTCTTAGCGTTGAATTGCTTCCCGCGCGTCATGGGGACTGCATCTGGATTGAATACGGCCGTGACGATGTGCACCGTATTCTGATCGATGGCGGTCCGGTCGATACATTCGACCGCATTCAGAATAGATTGGCGAAGACGCCCGCCGGAGACAAGGCGTTTGAACTGATTGTGCTTTCCCACGTCGATGCAGATCACATCGAAGGCCTGGTACGCCTGTTTGCGGAAAGCCCCCTGCCCTTCACGGTGGACGAGGTATGGTTCAACGGCTGGAGGCAGATGAACCAGGCACATGGCCTGCTCGGAGCGTTGCAGGGAGAGTTCCTCAGTGCGTTGTTGGTGGAACGCGCGTCTGGGGCATGGAACGCGAATTCACCTCCCTGGCTGGTTCCCAGCGCAGGAACACTTCCGACTCGCACGCTGGATGGTGGGATGAAGCTGACGTTCTTGTCCCCCAATCTTGCGAAGCTCGAGAAGATGGCCAAGGCGTGGAAGCGCACCATTCAGAAGGAAGGATTCTCCCCTGGAGACCTAAAGGCGGCGTGGAAAGCGCTCGCCAAACGGAAGAAATTTCTGCCCAAAAAAGGACTTCTCGGCACAACCCCGAATTTGGATGCGTTGCTCAAAAAGCAGTTTCTCCGCGATGACGCCACCCCCAATGGAAGCAGCATCGCTCTCCTGGCGGAGTACGGAGGCAAGAGCATTCTGTTGTTGGCCGACGCTCATCCCGACCTGGTGGCAAGCTCAATCCAGCGGTTGTGCCAGGAACGCGGGACGGATCGTCTTCGAGTGGATGCCGTCAAAGTCGCACACCACGGCAGCAAGCACAACACCAGTGTGGCTTTGCTTAAGTTGCTCGACAGCCCCCGTTATCTTGTAAGCACGAACGGCGACCAATTTCGCCATCCCGACAAGGAATGCATCGCTCGCGTGCTCGAGTTTGGCAAACCCGGCCAACTCTATTTCAACTACGAGTCCAAGTACACAAAACCGTGGTTAACCCGCGCTGCGCAAAAGAAGTACGTTTACGAGGCGGTGGTTCGGGCCGACAAAGACCAGGCGTTGAAGGTTGATCTTTAGCATGCGGGCGATCCTTGTGGGTACTGGGTGATCCATTCTCAGCAGAGGAGTCTTTATGCGGTACGTGCCTTATCTGTACTTTCTTCGCATCCCGCTCATTTTTGCGCTCATTCTCCCGATTCTTCCACTAGTCGGTCTTTGGATGGGCAGCGGGCCCAACCCGATGATCGGCGGTTTTTTCGATCTGAATGATCCCGGGGTTTTCTTCATTTGTCTGGGAGCATTCCTCTACGGTGCCGCCCTCTCGGTCGCCGCGACTCTTGTCCTGCTCTACGGCAGAGAGCGCTTCTTCGCCGCGCCACTGTCCGCTGCTGATCTCGCACCCAGGCACCTCTGGCTGCTCACTTTTCCAAAGATCGCGATCCCGTTCATCGACTTCTTCGCGGTCTGCGTTCTGGTGTTGGTCGGCGGGGTAGTGGAGGGAGTCGATGCCACGCATTGGATAGAGCGTGGCCTGTTTGCACTGGCCGCACTGTTGGTCTTCGCCGTCGCCTTGTTCATCGTGGCAGCGGCATGGCACAAGACCAGTTCGGACAGAACTACGTTCATTGCCCGAAGACTTACCTGGACACCGTTTGGCTACTTGCAGCGCACAGATCCGCCTCCGCCTCCACCTTCAGGAAACTGGCCCTTCGTAAACCCTCCGGTGCTTTTGGCGGGACACGGATTCGCTGTGCTGATGCTCTCCGTTTCTATACTCTTCTACTTCGCCTTCGCCTTCGGGCGCTACTTCTATCTGCATGCGATCGAACTCGGAAAAGTTGCCACGCCTTGGCTCCCGCTACCGACCTTGGGTTCTGTCCTGGTGCTCCTCGGGATGCTGTGCTGGTTTCTCAGCGCGCTTGCGTTTCTGCTCGACCGCTATCGTATCCCGATCCTGATCCCCCTCGCTGGCGTTCTGGTCCTGACTGCTCAGTTTCCGGAATCCGATCACTACTTCGAGGTGAGACCTCTTGCCGACCCTACGGAATTCAGTCCGGTCGATGCGCTCCGCCCGCCCCCCGGCGTTGCCCCGGATTCGGCCATCGTCGTTGCGACTAGCGGAGGTGGCATCCAGGCAGCTGCCTGGACGGCGCGCGTACTCACGGGCCTCGTCGTCCGAGGAGAACAAGCGGGATTACATGGTCGCTTTTCGCAATCGATCCGTACTATCAGTTCGGTCTCAGGCGGCAGCGTCGGTACGCTCTACTTCGTCAATGCGTACCGCGACGGCAAGTTTGACGCAGGAATGGCAGACCAGGTTTTCGACTCGGCCGCCGATTCTAGCCTTGATGACGCTGCATGGGGTTTGGTTTACCCGGACATGTTTCGCTCGGTTGCTCCCTTGCTGCTTTCCCGGAGAATCGACCGAGGCTGGGCGCTCGAACGCGCCTGGCTCAAGCATCTCGCAGTGCCCTTCGACAGTTCCCCATCGCTCGGCACCTGGAGAACGGATGCCCGAAACCACCTGCGGCCCGGTGTGATATTCAATACGACGCTGGTCGAGACCGGAGAGCGGTTCCTCTTCCCCACCGTAGACATCCAGCGATCCCCCGGCCGGCGCAGCTTTCACGACGTTTCGGGTTATGAGGCGCTCGACCTGTCAGCAGTCACTGCCGCGCGGCTCTCCGCAAGCTTTTCCTACGTTACCCCGGTTTCCCGGGCGCAGTGTTGTCCTCCTCGGCCCCACCGATACCACGTTGCCGATGGCGGTTACTACGACAACTACGGCCTGGGCTCGATCTCGGAATTACTGAATCAGGCGACGCGGACAACTCCTCCGGTTCACCACATCCTGCTCATTCAAATTCTCCTAGAGAGGCCGAGCGACGATCCCCCCTCGGCAGGAAGCCGGGGATGGTTCTTCCAGAGCTTTGCGCCGCTCGAAACCCTCTACAACATGCGGTCCGCCGCGCAATATGCTCGTGACGAAACCGAATTCGAGCTTCTGCAACAGACTCTGGCCGCCCGGTGCGTACAACTGGATCGTGTAACCTTTCCTTATGAACTCCCCGGCAATCCCAACGCCAAGCGCCCCGCCCCGCCGCTCTCCTGGCATCTGACGCCGGCGCAGATTGCTGATATTCAAACGATCTGGACTGCGTACCAGCGTGACAACCAGGCCATTTCCCGCGTGCTCTCGTTTCTTCGGAGTCCCCAAACAACGTCCCCGCCACAGGAGGCAAAATGCCAGTGACACGCGCATGGCCGCTATCGGCTGTTTTTGCCGTGATTCTCACGGCCGGGATCACCGGAAGCTTTCGTCTGCCGTCGCCCGATGCTCTTCCGCGCTGCATGAATTCCGCCCTGGCGGCTTTTCAAACGGCACAATCGCCCGAAGAAGCCGCCGCGATATGGAAGGACCTGGGGGATAAGGCACCGAATCTGACCAGACAGCAATATCCGGATTTCGCTTTTATTGCCGCGTACACGTTTTTGTTCTTCTTGCTCGCAACCATCGGTCGTCGCCGGCCCATTGGGTCCTCACAGATCGCCGGCACTCTTGTAATGACGTCCGCGGTTATTACAGCTGCGGCCGACGTCGGAGAAAACTGTTTCACCTTGGCAAACATCGCCGTCTTGCATCACGGTTTGCCCGATACAGCACAGGTCGTCTTGATGCGCCATTGTTCCTTAACCAAGTGGGCGGCGTGCGGCGTGACGCTCATTCTGCTGTGGTGGGTCTTTCTGCCCTCCCGACGGGGTTCGGCGCTCTATCGTGTGCTGGCGCTGACCATTGCTGCCCTTGCCGCAATCAGCGGCAGCATGGGAATTCTCGGCTATTGGGACAACCCGAAAATCGAATTGGTCCTGCCTTTTCTCGCACCCGCACTGTTGTTGCAGTTGTGGCTGTTCTGGAGCTACTGGAATGACGTTCTCGCAACGCACTCGGCCGTTGCCGACCAAGCGATTGAGGAGTGGAAAGTAAATGCCACGCAATGATTGCTCCACACCGGTTTTTGCGGCGCAAATACCAATCGGATGCGTTCAGATTCCGATCGCGGAGGTTGATTTTTCATGAGTGCCATCCGGGTGTGCTTAAGAACATCAATGTGATTAGCTGCCTCGATTAAGTCCGACATATTCACCGAGTCGGGTATTTTGAGTTCATCACTATTCTCCTCGCCAAACTCGACTAACAGATTAGGTCAGAACCGCAGTCTCAAGCGCCAGTTCTAGTTTATTAACAAGATCGACCAGCAGCGTCTATTTCAAGGTGTACTGTGCGCCGCGGCCTTTGCCGACTTGCACGAGGTAGTGATCCGCGGCGCCGCACGGATGGGGCAATCGTGTTTAATGCGCTTTATGGGTACCGGTCTCACTAGATGTTTGCGAGTTTCCGGGGGCCTTGGTGACCGGTATGTTTTGGGCCGGCGGTAACTCCTCCGATAGCTTTCCTTTCGCGGCGGACTCGGCGATCATGTGCTCCGTAATCAGTTCAGTCTGGAAGCGGATGATGGTATCGCGATCGGTGATAACGGATTGAGTATTGTTCTGCGCTTTGTAGCCCGCGCCTCCGGGCTGTCCGGTAACGACGAAGGTGCCTTCTCCCGACGCGGACCAGTTCGTCGATCCTTCGCAGGCGACCTTGCCGTCCGCGACGAACCCCTTGGTGTGACTGATTTGGTGGGTGGCCGACTGGCCGATCACAAAATGCGTATTGAAGGCAGCGAGATTGTATTTCTGGTCTGCTTCGACGAGCGCTTTCTCGTGAACGCCACCGACCTGGCTCTGGTCCAGCGTAATGAACATGGTAATGGTAGGATCCAGAGCCTGCCGCATGATGATGTTGTTGAGTTCATCGTCATCAAATCCGAACATATTGAGATATAGCGAGATAGAGACGCGCGACAAGATGTACTTCAGAAGATCATGGACATCATCGCGACCGACGAAAAATAGATGAACATCTTTGCTGGCATCGTTTGAGTAGGTCTTTTCCTTCGTGAACTGGGCCAAGTCGGCCAGCGTGAAGGTCTGCAGATTGGCTGCGGGATCGTTTATTGCGTTGGCGGCACTCGTCTTCTTCGGCGCCGCGTAGCGTGAGTTGACATCGGCGAGTGTGGCTTTGGTGGCTGGAAGCGGGGGTGCATCGGGTTCGCTCAGGTCCGGGGCCGGGATAATCGGTTCAAAAGGGAGCTTTGTGTCGTTGGCGGTTTTGATGCCGTGTTTAGCCGATGGATGGGATTTCCGAGGCGTCATGATGTGTTCCTTTCTGTTTGAGCGGTCAAGAATATGGCCGGGCCGGTCGAGTCGACAAGCGTACTCATCCTAACGTAGCGCCGATTGAATCTGTTGACCATTAGTCCCGACAAACGCGCTTGTGGCCACATGAAGCGGACTCATCCGAACCGCTTGATTGAGATCCAATTCTGCTTGTGAGATGCACCAAACTCAAACATTTGTTCATCTCATAATTCTTTTGCTCCTGCGCGCACGATTAACTCCACGGCGAACCCCAGCCTTTGAAATCAATAGGCGTCACAGTGCTCTCGAAGATTTGAAATCGCTATTCGGCAACTGCAGGCACGCGGCACGGTTCTGAAGGCAGGTTGAAGCGCCCGGCGTGATTTGCCCGAAATCTGAAATGCCCGTACGTTCTCGCATGCGGAAATCAAACTCAAGCGCGATTCCAACGCGATCGCAGAAGAGGAACATATGAGATTGTCAGATTGGAGAAACGCCCGCCTTCGCCTCGCTCTCGTCTATGTCCTGGCGATTTGTTCGTTCCAGTTGTATCCGTTGGTGTCTCATGCTCAGAATCTCGGAACGCAGCCTGCCACAGGGCAGGCTGTTCAGGGTCAAACGGCGGCCCAACCCGAAGGAACAGTTCTCAATCTCGTGAACTGGGTCGGCAATGTGATCTCTCCTGTCGGAGCCGCGCTTGCAGTGGTCATGGCAGTCGTCTCTTATTCCCAGGGACGCGGTGTCGCGCGCTGGGCGGTAACAGCGGCCGGATTGCTGGTGATCTCAGGCCTCACGCGCCTGATCGAGTTCTGGATTCAGAACGGTACGGCGGGCGTGCAGTAAGGACGCTCACTACGGAGTGCTCAGGCAATGACGCAGCCTCAAATCATCGTCGATCTGTTGACACTGCTATTCGACATGGCAGTTCCGGCTGCCATCTGCACGATGGTGCTGGCTGGAATCGCATTGCGGCAGGAAGGCGGCGTGAACTTTCAGGCGGGCGGCAGGTTTCAGCGATGGGCGCTCTGGTCGGTAATTCTCTTGACGCTTCCGCAGTTGCTCTCCTGGTTTGCTGCGCAGGGTATCGCCATGCCTGCGCAAGGCGGAGGCATAAGCAGTTCGTGGGTCGCGAGCTTGCAGACGAGTTTCAGCGGTTTTGTTTCGAACGTCGTGGTTGCCCGGTTAACCCCCGTGCTCGCCGCTTTCTGCGTGCTGAAAGCGGCGCTCGATGCGGCCGAGGGGTACAGTCCGCTCGGGTCCATCGTCTCCGCCATTTTTCTAATGTCCGCGTCCGGCACAGTCCAGCTTTTCCAGAGTTGGAACAGCGGGTCCCAGTTCGCAACCACGGACATGCTGACTGCGGCCTGGAACTTTCTCGCCGGGACGATCCTGCCGGAAGCAGCAGGATTGGCGATAGTGGGAGCGATTTTCAATTACGCGCGCCATCGGCCATTCATGCCGCTGGTCGGATCGGGTCTTGCTTTCTTGAGTGTTTCGGCCATTTGGAAGCTGGTCCAGGCCATGGCCGGCTGATGAGGATTGGAGGTGATCCTGTGAATCTTTCAAACGGTTTGCTCAACCTGACGAACTGGCTGGGCAACGTCATCATGCCGACCATGGCCGGTTTGTTCGCCGCCGCCGCGATTTACCGATTCAGCAAGGCACACCCATACTCGCATCTCGGTTACGCAGCACTGGCTTCTCTCATGTGCTCCGGGCTCTTGCGTGCCATGGAGTCCTTCAGCAACCAAGCATCCTGGAACAATCCAGACCGCTACTGGATCTCAATCCTGACGCTGGTGAACTGGGTTGGGAACGTTCTCCTGCCGCTGTACGGAGCCGGCCAGGTAGTGCTTGCGGCGGTGCACTTCGCAGGATTGCTGGAACGGATGACGATTGGCGAGGCCTGGGTGCGCAACCTGGTCGCAGCGATGTGCTGTTTCGGTTTGTCGGGGCTGTTGCGCTTAGGAGAGTTTTGGATTCAACACGGCACGGCCGGAGTGCGCTAGGGAGGAGTTACGAGATGCCATTACAGGTGACACCGGTGAATCGCAATTTACAGACGCGAGTGACATTCATGCTTCTGGAATTGGAGGACCTGTTCGTCGTGCTTGGCGCGGCGGCCATCATGAACGTGGTCGGTCACTTCGTTGGAGGTGAGGTCGCGGGCATGCCAATGAGCATTGTCCTCCAGTACGGAGTGCCGCTGCTGATGGTGCCGGTGCTGATGGCCTTCAAGTATGGCAAACCGCGCGGCTACGTTCGCGATCTCGCCGTCTGGTACACGAAACCCCACGCCTACTGCGCGTTGGCACGCGACCGCGAAATCCGGTCGGCGTACCTGAGGGAGGACTAGCAGTGCCGCTAACACTTGAACAACACGAGCGAAAACTCCACGATCCGGCATTATGTGAGCAACTGCCCGTCCGCGACTACCTGGACAACGTTGTTGTTCGCACTAATGGCGCCTTTGTCTCGGGCTACGAGTTGAGGGGCCTGGCCTCGTATTTCGCGAGCGACGAAGGCCGAGACCGGGGGAAGTTGATGCTGGAGGCGCTCCTGCGCTCTCTGCCGGAACAGAGCATGAGAGTGCAGTTCCGCTACGAAGTAGTGGAGGATCTGGGAGCCCTACTTGAGCAGTATGCCGACGCCCAGCAATCAGAACGGGCAGAGGTAATTGCACTCGATGAGGTGCGCGTTGAACGATGGCGAACGAAAGAGGCGAACGGCTACTACATGCGGCCTCTCTTACACATGTACTTCATCTGGGACCCAGTCGTTCATCGCCGCATTGCGGGTAAGCCGCTCAAGCCCACGGGCAATCCGTTCAGCTTATCAGCTCGCAAATGCATTGAGCGTAGCGCTCGGGAGCATCAGCAACTGCTGGCAGAATTCGAGAGTCTGCTGCGTGGCCTAGAAACGACGCTCGAAGCAGCAGAACTCGGTGCGCGCCGGCTGACCGACGATGAGTTGTTTCTTGAGGCGAAACGAGCTCTCAATCCCTTGTCTGCAGATTCTCGGCCGTACAGGCGGGGAGAGGAGCAACTGGAATACAGGAGCGCCCGCGACCAGATCGTCGACACGAGCATTTCCGATGAGACGGACTCCTATCTGAATGTCGGCGGAGTTCTCTATTCCTTTTGTAAGCCTGAAAGAGCTCCCGGACGCTACTTTCCCCGGAATCCTGAGAGAACTGGTCGGTCTTGATTTTCCTCTCATTGTCACTGCGCAGATCACGATTCCTGATCAGGCGAAAGTGCTCAAGGGCTATAAGAGCCGGTTGCGCAAGATGCAGGCTGTGCAACGGGATTCGAACGGAGGATTTCGGACCAACGTGGAAGCGCAGGTTGCCGAGACCCAACTGGTCAGGGTGCAACAGGACATCATTTCGAGTTCGGTTAAGACGGCCAAGCTGAGCCTGGTCATCGGAACGCGCACTTCACGCCCGGCGGTAACGACCGCGGAACTGGAGCAATCAGAGCGAACCATCGACAACCGGCGCCAGCAACTTCTCTACGCGATTTCCCGCATGAACGGGGCGAAGGCGGTGGCTGAGTCGTTGGCGAAGAAGCGCTTGTTTTTTAGTTCACTTCCGGCAATGGCGGAGCCCGACAAGCGAGACCAAGACTTGCTCACCTCGAATGCGGCGGATCTTGTGCCGGTAGAGACACCTTGGCGCGGAACACCCCGGTCACCACTGTTCCTGCTTGAAACTCCCTACTGCCAGCTCATTCCCTTTTCGCCCTTTGACCCCGGCTTGAGCGACGCGAACATGCTGGTGATGGCGAAAACTGGCGGTGGAAAGACGGTCATGGTGCAGCAGTTTCTTCTGATGGCGGCCAGGAGCAATCCCCTGATTTCGATTCTTGAGCGCGGCGATTCCTATCGTCCGCTGGTTGAGTTGATGGGCGGGCGAATGATCACCATGTCGCTCGATAGCGAACAAACGATTAACCCGTGGGATCTGCCAGAAGGAGAAAGAGAGCCGAGCAAGGATCAAGTCGCGTTTCTGAAAAATCTGACGCGCCACATGCTCGGCGAGGGCGAAGCTGAAGACACACAACTGCTTGAGAACCTCATCACGGAGGCCATTCTTCGGACTTATAAAAGGGCGGCAATCCGGCCCTCGACTCCCATTCCAACATTCTCCGACCTTCGTGACGAACTCTCACAGTGGCGTGACGAGGAAAAGAACCAGCGCGTCATGGACGAAGCCCACCTGGCAGCGATCAAGCTGCGCAGTTGGACCGGCGAGAAGGGAGTGTATTCGAAGCTATTCGACCGTCCCACGACGATCTCACTCGACAATCCCTGGCTGTTCTTCAACGTGGAGCAATTGAGCGAGTGGCAGGACCGGACAGAGTGGCACAACATCGTGGCTTGGCAGCGTCTGGCAGAGATCGTTGGGGAGTACGTCGCCAAGGGCTCCAAGGTGTACGTCGAAGGCAAGCTCCAGACCACAAGCTGGGAGGATCGGCAGAGCGGGGCGAGGAAATACCGCACTGAAATCGTCGCCCGCGACCTGCTCCTGCTGGGCCCGCGGGAAAACAGCGGCGGCGACCACCAACGTCCGACGCACAACGAGAATCAGGACCAGCCTTCCCACGCTGGCTCCGGCGAAATTGTGGACCAGGATATTCCATTCTGAACGTCTGTGAAATCCCTTTCCCATCCTTAGTGAGCTCTCGGTATGCTTGCATGATGAAGGATGCGAAATCATATCTCTCCCGGCGAAGCCGCCGGGATATGCTTCGTGGCGGCATTTGCAAACGTCGGATCAAGCGCTCCGGAACGGGATTTCGCGTCACCGGCCATTCGAAAGGGGAAGTGCGCGCCGCCTCCCCCACGTCAACCACATTCCGGCCGCCATCAGGAGAAGCGCGAGCAAGGCATAGATGCTGCCTTCCGGCCCCGTGGTCCCACCACTCCAGAACGCCTTTCCAACCGGGTGCGTTGCATAGAGATGTCCTTGTGCCACCACACCGCTGTTTGCGGTTCCGTAAAAGTAGCTTTCGGCGAACCCCAATCCGGTGTGCACGCCCACTATCCACCACAGAGACCCAGTCAATTTCAGGCTGAGACAAAATACGAGCCCGGCGGCAATGGCAGCCAAAATACCAATGGGTGATTCGCCTTCGTTGCCGACATGAAGCAGTCCAAATAACACGGAGAGGACTGCAGCGGCCCCCCAGAAAGTCAGTCTCCGCGTCAGGGTGAACTGCAGATAGCCCCGCAGCAACCCTTCTTCAAAGAAGGCTACGACCAGAAACATCGCGAACCAAAGCAAGGCGTACTTCCAGGCGAGGAGACCGTGGACCATTTTTCCATCAAACGCCAGCGCGTGCGTTATCCAGAGGAGGCCCACAAGTCCCGAGATGAGGAGAAACCCGACGACAGTCCCGCTCACGAGCCTTATCAGCTTGCGATTGCCCCGGAACCCATAGCTGAAGACGGACCGCCTTTCGATCCTCGCCATGATCAGTGTGGCGAGAAAGAGGGCTCCCAGTTGCGCGCTCTCGCGCAGCAGGGACGGTACCGGCATGATCGTCTGGCTTCGTTCTGTGTGGGTGATCGCCCGCACCAGAGCGCGGGCACTGAGGCCAAAGGCGAGAACAAGAGAAATGAAGAGCAGCGCACTCCAGCCGGTCCGCAGCCCTTGATTGCCTACAAAGATGATGGCCAGGGACCGTTTCCCGTTTGGAGGCGTGTCGGGCGTCCGGAGAGGCTCCCGGCTTACCGCCTCGTGGTCTTCGTTTGCACTCGGTATCTTCATCGGCTGATTCTGGGGAATGGGAGCAGGATCATTGCGTGGGAACCTGCGATCCCTGACGCGGCAGGAGTCGCAGCTCCCAGGTCTCCGCGACGAGATCGTCTCTTCCCCACTCCTGGCAGGGCTCTTCCTTTACGAGTTTGAAATGCTCTTGCTGGTAGATTCTCCGTGCGGCCTTCAACTCCCGCTGCGTCCAGAGAACAATCTTCTCGTAGCCAACCTGGCCGGCAAACCGAATGCACTCCTGGACTAGGCGTCTTCCAATCCCCATACCTCGCGCAAACGACTCCACAAAAAGGGCTCGGAGTTGGGCGGTCACGGCGGACCGATGCACCAGGATCACGGCCCCGGCACGTTCGCCATCTTTCTCCGCAATCCAGCAGCAATCACGCTGCGCGTCGAACTTTTTTACGAAGTCCGCGACGATCTGCGCCACGAGTGCTTCGAACCGCTGATCGTAACGCTGATCGTTCCAGTACAGTGTGCCATGTCGCGATACGATCCAGCCAAAGTCTCCGGGCTGATGCGGACGAAGCAGGAACGCGTCGTGACGAACTGGGGCCGGGCTGAGAATTTCCTCAATGCGCTGCATCGCCTGGAGCAGTTGCTGCTGTGCATTGGGAGAAAGCGGTGCGAGCATCTCCTGCACCTGCTCGTTGGATCGTTCTTCGAGCGGCCGCAGTGCCGCGGCGCCCTGGCGGGTGAGAGATAAAAGCGTCTGCCGCCTGTCCAACTGCGATGTGACCCTCTTAAGCCAGCCGTTCTTGCCGAACTTGCTGAAGATTCGGCTCAGGTATCCGGGATCGAGTCCGAGTTCGCGGGAAAGCTGCTGGGCTGTGGTGTTGGAGCGGTGCGCCAGTTCATACAGGAGGCGCACTTCCGTCAACGACAGGGAAGACTTGTATACGCCCTCTTGGAGAATGCCAATCTGCCGCGTATAAAAGCGGTTGAAACGGCGGATCGGCTCAATCGGATCTGTGCGAGATGACTGCAAGAGATCGCCCATATAGCAGCAGCATAGGAATAATGATTGCCTCTGTCAAGTAATGTATGTGCCTTGGGCATTAATCAAAGAAAGGTTGAGCAGTGTGTCTGAGAGGGTGGCCGAAAAACCACTTCGCGGTTTTCCGGTTGTGGAGCCTGGCTTTACGCGCATTTTCCGCTGCTTCCTGACCACGGCCGCCGAGTATCCGGCCGGTAGTTCATCATACCTCCGTAGTTCGGTCCAGGATGTCGTGCTAGTTCCATGGCATCCATTCCGCCGGCTGGCGGCCAGTTCACGGGCAGGGCGCTGAAGTTGGATCAGTGTCGAGGTTCCCATCCGCATCGGGCCAGGATTCCAGAAGCGCTGTGACAGGCAGTGGCGGAAATGGCGCGTCAGCATGGTCTGTATGCGGTGGCTCGTCCGTTAGCGCCTGGACTATGTAGGACTGAAGTGCCGCCTCGCAGGGGGCTCGAAGGTCGGGGAAAAGAAGAAGGGGTCTCGCCGGGCTCTGTGGAACTTCAACTGCCGTTGCAACTGCACAATGGGCTCAGTGAGAGGTATGGTGCACTTAATCGTTCAACCTTCCCCGACCTCAGCGGTTGACTGAAGGTAACAATTCAACCTACGCCGCGTCACGCACCCTCGCCGAAAACTCAAATCCTTATGAAGGGAGAGCTGTCATGAGCCCAGCCAACGGACACGCCAATGACTCTGCAAATATCCCCACCACGGCAGTACAGCAGTTTGCTCCACCGGCTAGCGATACAAACATCTCCACTGCGCCGACAGTGAGTGCGACGAAGATCACGGAGTTGATCGCTAATCTGGAAGTGCCCTTCCATCGGTCAGTGATCGAATGGCGCGTCACCAACACGAGCAAGGGCGGATCGCCGCGTGGCCAGGTTATGCCCTACGCCGACCAGAGAGCGTACACAGATCGTCTAAATGCGCTGGTTACTCCGGCGGGCTGGACCCGCAGGTACACAATTCATACCAGCGCGAATTTTGAGCGGAGTAAGGATCAGAAGATCGTCGCGAAAGTGCTGGTTACTTGTGAGCTGACCATCTTCGGTTTGGGTTCGCATTCCGCCACGGGAGAAGAGTGGGCCGACGATGATAACGCTGCCACGGCTGCGGAAGCACAATCTTTCAAAAGGGCCTGTTCCTGTTTTGGCCTCGGGCGGTATCTGTATTACTTCACTGGGACGTGGGTCGATCTGGACGATCGCAAGCGGCCTAAGACGGTTCCGAAACTGGACGCCTGGGCAACGCCTGAAGGATGGCGACGTGGTCTTCGGCCCCACGCGGAGGTGGATTCGAAGCCGGCCGAGCGAACAACTGCTGGAACCGACGGAAATGGCGATAGCCATCGCAACAGCAACGGTGCGAGCGACCAAGGTGGCAGCCTCGTTCGCGAGATCGAGCAGATGGAACGAGCGCTGGGGAAACGCATGTATCGCGGGTTGTTGAAGACCCTAGCGAGAGTGTGGAATCCGAAGGATATTGAGGACCCAGCGATCCAACAGAAGGTGCTGGCACACATGCAAGCCGCTGAACGGGGTTTCCGCCGACTGGATGCGGCGCTAGACAGAGTCGGTCCGGAAGCGCTGACCCAAATACTCCGCTCTCTCAAGTTGCAGTCCATCGACCGGGTTGACAACCTTCCAACGTTGCGTCAGATCGTGCTTGCACTCGAAGCGGCCGCGCCAGATCGTGATACCCGACCGGAAACGAGAACGACGGGGAACTAGATGGAGTTAATTTCCATGCCATTGTCGATGACGGCGGGACTTGGACTCATCTTCACTTCGGCTATGGTATTCATCGCGTTCTTCTTCAAGTGCTCAATGAGATCCGAGGTATGCTGCAACAGCCATCGCCTTCCTTCGCTTCCTTTGGGTCAAACCCTCCATGACCCGCGAGATGATCCGCGGCATCAGGCCGTTCGCACGATAGAAGATCTTGGACGAGGCGTCACCGAGGATCAGAAACTTGCCCCGCATCCCGATGGCTCTAATGATGCTGCGGACAACTTCATCTTTCTTTGCGAAGGGGAATACGTCGTAGAGTGCGGGCCGCTGGGCCCCGAGGTTCTTCACCATTGGGGTGTCGACGGCCGGCGGGCAGATCACAGAGAGGGCGATGCCCAGGCGTTCGAGTCGCCCCGAAGGGCCTCGCACAGTCCGAACACAGCAAACTTGCTCGCACCATAGGCGATGAACTCGGGCAATCCTTTGAGGCCGGCGATGCTCGACATGCAGAGAATGCGGCCGCCACTGGCCATTACCGTGCGCGCACCGAGCAGCACGTGCACCGTGCCTAAGTAGTTGACCTCCATGTCACGCCGGCACGCGGCGGCGGTAAGAGCGTCGAGGTCGCCCACATCCAGTACGCCCGCAGCATGGAAGATAAGCGTGGGTCGGCGCCCGCCTTGCACCAGGCGCTCAAAGGCCGCTTCGACCTCGGTCGCCTGAGACAGGTTCACGCGCGCTCGCGCGCAGCGCGCCTTGGAGCACAGGCCCTCGGTCGTCTCTAGTCCAGCCTCGTCAAGATCCCAGAGTAGAAGATCCCAGCCCTCCTCAGCGAGACACGCGGCCATGCTCTGTCCCAGGCCCGATGCAGCGCCCGTCACTAATGCAATACCCATGGCATCCTCTCGGCAGTAAATCGTCGGCCGCGTCACAGCGGACGCGTATCCTGCCTAATTCATCGTCACGAGCAGTGCGTCGAGCCCGTCGTTGCCGACGTTGGTCAGGTCTATGTTCGAAGCCTCGCCAAGCCATCGAACACCGCCCGCGTCCAGTTCGGAGCTAGAGGCGAGGTCGTTCCCCATGCTCAAGCGGCCGCTGCCCGTGGTCATCACCAACAGGCCCGGCACCGGGATGCGGTGACGTCCAGTCGAGCTGTCCGCGTCCAGGCGAACACGGTAAGCGGTGAACTCGGGATCCGTGTATTCCAGCGCGAACCCCGATGCGTCGATCGGCGTTTCGTTGCGACGCCCGGGGTGGCAGAACACCTCGATGCCCATCAACTCCATCGGATGGCCGTTCTTGGAAGACGCGCAGATCCGATGAATGATCGGAAAGTCCCGGTGATACTGCATGACCATTGTTGAGATAGGTAGATCCACCGTACCGAACACGAGCCGCCTCAACAGCCAGGCCACCTTGGTTAGGAGCCGTAAAGATCTCGGTAGCCCGATGGACCTCTGCTTTTGCGCGCCGGGCACGTCGTTGTGGTGGATGCCCCCTTCGATGGCGACGTACAGCGTATTCTCGCGGTGTCGATGGTAGAGCGTGTTCGTTCCCGGCGCGATCGTCGCCATGTAGACACGCACCCAGTCGTTCTTGAACCGTTCGACGTGATTGGGCTCGTCGTTGACTTCAACATACTCGACGCCGAGCTTGGCGTCCGTATGGGTGTGCGCGCTTCGTACGGGCTCGTTTGCCGGCACCCTTTCCGTGCCCTTCCGCGGTCCTTCGCCTGCTGGGCTCTTCTCCACCAGCAAGTGCTCGTCGGTGAGCCAACGGATGGTAGCTTGGAGCGTGACTCGCAGCGGTGTCACCTTGAAGCCGAGATCGCGAGTGGCCTTGTCAAAGTTGCACGAAATATGGGCGACGGCGCGCTTGTACCGCTCGACAGTGAGAGAGGGTTCCTTGCCGTCGACCTTTGACTTCAGGTCGGATGCCATCATTGCGAGCCAGAGCACCGCTCTGGGCGTGACTCGAGTCGACAAGGGCTTGCCCATCTGGCGCTCGATCTCGTTGATCACCTCTTTGAACGAAGCCTCGTCGCCACCTAGCAGGTAATTCTCGCCGACCGCACCTCGATCGACGGCGGCGATGTGCGCGTCGACGGCGTCTTTCACGTAGCACCACATCGCCTTTCCCGGCGGGACGATGCGCATCTTCCCCTCGAAGACGGGTCGAATCAGCTGCTTTGTCCAATTGTTGACGTCGTAGGGGCCGAGGATGTTGGCAGGGTTCAGGATCACGGTGGAAAGACCGCGCTGCACCGCTGTCTTGACGAGTTGCTCCGCCAGATACTTGGTCCTTCCGTAGTTGTAATGGCCGCACGTCATCGCATTCGATGGCGTGCTCTCGTCGAGGCGGCAGCCGGGCTGGTAGCCGTACGAACTGATCGACGACGTGTACACGAAGCGCTTTGCTCCCTTCTGAAGGGCGACATCGAGCATATGCCCCGTGCCGACGACGTTGTCTTGATACTGCTGCGCGTCGTGTGCAGACCACGAACTCGTGTTCGCCGCGAGATGAAATACGGCGTCGGGAGCTGTCGGCATCGCCGCCACCAGCGACGCGAGGTCGGTGAGGCTGCCGACGACTATCTGAACCTCGGGCCGCATCAACGACTCGGTCTTGTCCGTGGGAAGACACAGCGCAGTTATTTCCCAGTCTCGACGTGTAAGTTCCTCGACAAGATTTCTGCCGAGGAAACCGGTGGCACCAGTAAGGAACGCATGTCGCTTCATCGGTGTGTACTCGCTTTCCATTCGGTTGTTGCCGAACCATTGGGATCGATCGGCCCAAGACCAGTCATCCAGTCGATCATTGTGCCTCTGCCACCAAGAAGGTCATCTCCACGCCTCCACAGTCGCGGGCTCAGAAGAGGGATTGTCGTGGCGCAGTGGCTGTCGCAGGGCTTTGCCGTTCGCTCCCCCCCATCTCCGAAACAAGTCCTCAGGAAGTTCGACTCCCAAGAGATCCAAGGCACGGTTAACCGTCTGATCTACCACTTCCTCCAGGGTGACCGGACGGTGATAGAACGCGGGCATTGGTGGCATCACCACCGCGCCCATCTCGGCGACCTGCACGAGGAGCTTTAGGTGCCCGAGGTGCAAAGGCGTCTCCCGAACCAAGAGCACGAGCGGGCGGCGATCCTTCAACGACACGTCAGCAGCCCGCACGAGAAGGTTATCCGCATATGATGTAGCGATTCCTGAGAGGGTTTTGATCGAACAGGGTGCTACGATCATGCCTGCGGTGCGGAACGAACCCGAAGAAATCGAGGCTCCGATGTCCCCGGGCTTATATACGTGGTCTGCCATGGACTCGACCTGCTCTGCCGAAAAATCGGTCTCCAGAGCTACGGTGCGCCTTCCTGCCGGGCTTAGCACCAGATGAGTCTCGATTCCATCGACCTCGTGCAGGACCTGCAAAAGGCGAATGCCGTGGATGACTCCCGAGGCGCCCGAAATTCCTACAATGATGCGCTTCATTTCTGAGCACTCCCTGATCTATCCCATTTCAGAAGTGGGATACTTACTCCGTCCCTATTTCAATGCATCGTCCAACCAGTCGAATATGATCCGGTGCTCAAAGCTCATGTTATTTGCCCTACAGTAAGGCATGAGCGTTATTCGTCGGTGGGCTTTTCGATTGGCCCCAGACCAGTCATCCAGTCGATCATTGTGCGAAACGCGAGACCGTAATTGCCCACTTGACAGTGGTTCTGCGCCTGCTCCGCGCGCGTGAACAAGCGCGCGGTTAGCGAGCGCACATGCGTCAGAGTGGCGATCTGATCGGGCAGTTCGTGCATCGCGATCGCGTGATCCTCGGCGCCTGCCATCAAGAGTACGTCCTGCGTCAGTCGGGGGGAGATGCTAGCAGTCTCGTATCTCTGAAAGTGCTTTAGCATCTCATACGGCGTCTTAACTCCAGCGTTCTGCATACCGTGTTGCGTTCCCCAGTCCACGAACAGGCTTTTGGCCATGGCATCAGCGAAGAACTTGTCGACCGCACCCTCATTTCCAGTGTCGATCCACTCGAGGACTTGCTGGCGTACCGGTGGTGGAAGGGGGCGCAGGAGGAACCCGAGCGCACTGGTGCACACGTCGTAGGCAATGACTCGGCGCACGCGCGGCTCAAAGGCGGCCGAGCGAATGCCCAGGCAGCCGCCAAAGGAGAAGCCCATCAACGTGACGGCGTCAAGGTGGAAGAAGTCCAACACTGCTTTGACCGGCTTCTCCCACTCAGGACTGAAGGTCAGGTGCGCCAATTCGAGTGCCGCTCCCTGACCGGGGCCCTCGAATAGGATCGTATCGTAGCCGGCGTCGCGGAAGAAGAGCGCTGCGGGCAGCCATTCCTCGATGTAGCTGTCGAATCCGCCGAATACGACAAGCGTGCCCTTGGGCTGCGCTGGGGTAAGGCGATAGGCAGGAAGCCAGCCCGATCCAAAGGGAATCCTGCTGCACGCCGAGGATGGAATCTGAAAATGATCGAGAATCAGCTCGACGAAACGCTGGCGTGTGGGCAGCTTGCGCGGGTCCTTGGTGAACAGGAAGAATTCGGCCAGGCGCAGATAGTAGGCGCCTTTGAGTGTCTCGCGACGGGCGAGCGCCCTGTCACCGAGGTCGAGGAAGGTCTTCGTGAAGGTCGGATAGTCCTCTACGCCGGCCACGCCGGCCGTCGCCTCGCGCATTTCGGTCAGCATGCTCTCGTCGCCGACCCAGCCATAGAAGCGGTTCATCTGAAAATTGATGTTGAGGTCCGGGTGCAGATCGTGATACCCGACTGGAAACGAGAATGATGGGGAAGTGGACAGAGTTAATTTCCGTGCGTCCGTCTTGTCGATGACGGCGGAACCTGAATTCGTTTGCACTTCAGCCACTGAAGTCATTTCAGTTTTCCTCTTTTCGTTTTGAAATCCCGCTTCGTGCGGGTTGGTTTCCCTGGTTTCTCGCGCTTAAGAGTTGCAGAAGGAAGTTCTCCTTAGTGCCCGGCTTACTTGATCGACTTCATCAGGCTCGAGACATCCGTGTACTCGTGAAGACTGGAAATATGCCCGTTCGCATCGATCTGATAGGCGATGCACACTGGTACGCGGTACTTGCGTCCCACGAGAGTACTGGGGTCGGCAGGAAACTTCCACGTAGAGTGAGCCGCGAAGTCGACGACTCCCGGGGCCACGGTGCCTTGATTGATGAATTCGAAGACGCCCCACGCCGGTGTCGCCGCATCGAAGACGATGTCGATCGGCATGCTTCTGTCGAAAGCGCGCGCGCCCCGCGTCAGCAAACCGAGGCAATCGTTCTTGCCCCTGCCGATCTCCATGTCTGGCTCCAGCACCGCGATGCAGTCCTCGGCAAACAGTTCCATCGCCGCGCCGAAATCGTGCTTCAAGCCTGCGTCGATCAGTGCGCGTAGCGGAGTGGGCGAGTCGCTCCTGTTTTTCTCGCGCTCCAATCGTGCATCGCCACCTACGTTCAGCACCTCGTCGAGCCAGTCGAACATGGTCCGATGCTTCAAACCGAAGTTGTCAATCTGGCGGTAGTTGCTCCCGTCTTCGGGTGTGAAGACACGCACGGTCGCATTCTTGTTCGCGATCGTCGACGCCGCCGTGCGAGCCTGCTGGAGGAGCTCCGGGTAATCGTGCGAGTCGTTGAGTCCCAACGTCGGGCAGGTGATCCCGCGCATATCCACCTTCATCTTCTTGATGGCCTCAGGATCGGTGAGACCCCAGATCAGCCGGATGACAGTGCCGGCATTCGAGGCCAAGGTTTCCTTGCCCGAATCCGAGCCGGGGATGACATGCTTGAAGATCAGTGGCGCGATCGGTTCCATGTCGAAGACCAGCGGATCGGCCACGCACGCGGCGATGCGGTGCTCATGGGCCGCTGCACGAGTCACGATGTACCCTCCGCCCTCGCCCCCTCCGTAGACCGCTATCCGTGAGGGATCGACGTCGCTGCGCGCGCACAGGTAGTCGATCACTGCTTTGACCGGGACTTCCGTATCAAAACGGAAAGGGAGCCCGTTCAAGGAGTTCAAACCGACGCCGGGCAGATCCACCAGCAGCGCGTTGTACCCGCGTTCCAGGGCGGGAGGGCCGACCCAGTAGTAGAGTTCTTCGCTCGCATTGTCGCCGATGATGATGGTCGGCCGCCTCTTCCCGCTGGCGTCGGGCCGCAGGAAGTACGCCGGAAGCACGGTTCCCTCGTAGCGGATCTCGACAACCTCGATCGGGGGCTCGCTCAAGGCCGCGAACCGCTTGAAGAGCACACGGGACTTCTCGAGCGTGGCCCGGTAACGCGGATCGGAGGCTCGAGCCCCCCACAGGACGTTGCGCCAGTAGGTGACCGCGCGCAGGTAGGACTGCCTTGCGCTAACCCGATGCCCCTTCGCCTCGGCGCTTCTTGCCAGCGCCTCGACCTTTTCCGCGAGCGTACTCCAAGCATCTCTCCAACTCTGAACGTCACCCTCTCGGATCTGGGCAGCCGCTGAGTAGCATTCCCCGATCTCGGAGCCCCCGAAGGCGTGCTTGGACAGCGTGACCAGGAAGCCGAGATCGGTGAAAGGGTCCCGAAAGTAGAGGGGCTTGGCTCTTGTCGTCGGTTTTGCCGAGGCTGTCGCAGCGGCTGCTCCACCAGCAACACTTCTTGATTCGGGAGCCGGATTCGGATTCGTTTTCACTTCGGTCACGGGAGTCATCGCGTTCTTCTCCTTTACACTTCGGTCACTGGGTTCATTTCAGTTCCCCTGCTTTGAACTCGGCTTTCTACCGACTATGCTTTGTTCTTCTTGAAGACTTCGTCCAACCAGTCGAATATGATCTGGTGCTCAACGCTCTCGTTGTTGAGTCCGCAATGAGCCTCGCCGCCCTCCGTAGTTGCAATGATGTGCTGCGCTTTGGGACAGGTCAGCTTGTCGTAGAACTTCTGACCGTCAACAGCCAGTTGTCCCTCGCCTTGTCCGCCAATATTGAAATACGGGCAAGTGATCTTGTCTTCCAAACCCCACAAGTCAAACTTGCCCAACACGTCGATGTACTCGGCAATCGTTCCGCTTCCCACGCCCATTCGGTAACGAATGTCTCCTTTGTTGGCAAGAAACCTGTTGTTCACACTCGACGGATCGATCTTGCTCTCAAGGTCCCTGGGATAGGATTTGTCCCCCGGCAAGCCGAGCATTTCCAGCATCGTCTTCTGCATGCTGGGGGTGCTCGTGCTTGCAATGCAGGCTTTGATCCGCTTCTCAAAAGCTGCTGCCCGTGGTACAAAATTCCCGCCCATACTCCAGCCGACCAGGGCAAGGCGTTTCGGATCTACATCCGCGCGACCGAGTACCCAGTCGCAAACGTATTTCAGCGGAACTTCGGTGTCCGGCCGATAGAACAGCTCGGCGCCGGGATTGGAATACATCGCGCCACGCTGGCCCGGAATCTCGAACAGCAGCGCGTTGTATCCCCGGCGAAGCGCCGCGGCACCGCCACCCCAGAAATAGAGCTCCTCCGCCAAGGAGTCACCGCCGCCCAGGCTCATCAACGTCGGCCGCTGCTCATCGCTCGCATCAGCCTTCAGGAAGTAGCCGGGAAGCGACTTCCCGTTCTCATACGGAATATTGACTACCTCGAACGGCAGGTCCATCAGTTTCCCTGCTTGCATAAAGCAATCCCGTTGACGCTCCCAACTTGCACGACACTTGGGATCAGTTTGCATTTGGAAGAACCCCACCTCGCGCCAATACGACGACGCCCGCATAAAAGCTTCCTGCGCACTCACCAAATGCCCGCCAGCCAGCGACTTGCGGGCGATCGCCTCCACCCGCTCCGCGGTGACACGCCACGCCTCGGAATAGCTCTCTTCATTTTCGTCCTCGATCCGTGAGGCGGTCTCGTAGCACTCGCCGAGTGCAGCCCCGCCATAAGTAATGCACCCCATCGTTCGCAGGAACTGGAAATCAAAGTTGCCCTTGAATCGCCCCGGCATCCCGGCAGTGGCGCCAAATGTCACTTTGGTGCCCTTGTCGGTAGAGACAGGAGCAGATCTTGTTGTCGTCGGTTTTGCCGAGGCTGTCGCAGCGGCTGCTCCACTAACAACACTTCTTGATTCGGGAGCCGGATTCGGATTCGTTTTCACTTCGGTCACGACGGGAGTCATTTCGGTCTTCCTCTTTTCTTTTTTAAGTTTCGCTTCGGGCGGATTGGTTCCCCTGGTTTCTCGCTCTTAGAGTTGCGGCAGGAAGTTCTCCGGTGTGCCGATCTAATCGATAGCGTGCTTCAGCAGCGCCCGTCCTTTGTGTGCACGTCTCGGCATTCACAAGGTTCACTTTAGTGTTAGTCATCGGGAGAAAGGCTGTCTGTGCAAGAAGGCACACATTGGGACAATAATCACGACGATGCGGCCATTTGAGCGGTTGGAATCTTCGATCTACAAATTCGGATGGTTGCAGAGTCTGCGGAGATTCTGAAAGAAAACATCACGGATATCTGGGCCTCCGTTCTTGGAGGATGAAAGGAGAACTTGTGACAAATGAAGCATCAAATGCGAAGCAAGCTCTGCCGCCCGAGCAGAAGGCAGCCCAGGCGGCAATCCTCGCCGAATGCGACCGACTGACAGAAGCAGGAATCACGTTTGTAGCCGTACACTTTGACGGTTCGGGAGACAGCGGCGTCACCGAGGAAGTGAAGTCCTTTGACTCCGACTATTACGCTTACGACGAGCACGAAGCCATCGACTACGACGCTACACACTTACAGGAGCACTTCGAAGCATTGGTTCCGCTAGGGTACGAAAACGATTGTGGCGGGTTCGGCGACGTAGTACTCGACGTCGCCGCGCGCAAGATCAGCGTGGAACGCAACGATCGGTTTGAAGACTACACGACCACGACCTACGAGGTTTAGCCATGGCCCACCCACTCAAGCATGCAGAAAGCAGTTCTCGGAAATTCGGCGGCAAACCCGAGGACTATCTCGCAATCCACCACTGGTTCGACGAATCAAAGTGCTTTTTCACAGACTTCCGCCACCGCGCACTCCGCCATCACGCTGAAGGCATTTTCTTAGCGGAACGCATCTTTGGTGTCACGATCCTCAACAGCGAAGGAGAGCGGGTCCCAGTGCGTTATGTCGGAGAGCAACACGTAAAGGAAGACTTGGGACGGATACCTACCGCCCAAGACTGGCTGTCACAAATCAGCCCCCAGCGTTGGATGTATGGCCAACGCTTCGAGGGCATTGCCCAATAAGCGCCAACTTGAAGGTGTTTGGAGCTTGAGACGATGCCAATTTCCCGGAAGCCCGTTTTCTATGAGCAGGTCGACTGTTGTCAAGGAGTCAAGGTCTGTTTTTGTTTGTTCCTTCCTAGCGTTGTTGGTTTTGCTGTTGTCTGAATGCACGACGCATGTTGTTCTCCACCGGGTTTCTATTCGCACTCTGGATGAGCTTGTCATACGCTCGGTGCGGTTTGGGGTTCAATGGAGAATCGATGCTGCTATTTCTGGAACGGCTTAAAAAGCCAAAACGGGCTCGCAGTCATCGGAACACGGGGTCTTCGCAACGTTCAGCATAGTTTGTCCTCAGGCTGCTTCGGCGTAAAAGGGAATGTAGGGCTCCTGGGTGACCCAGATGCGATGGAGCAGAACGGCCAGCTTACGCGCTACGGCAACTACAGCCTTGTTCTTTGCCTTCTTGCCACCTCGGGCCGCCAAGGCGAGGCCCCAGCGGCGCAGAGACGAGTCTTTCCCCGGAGGGCGCAGTATATGGTTGGCACATTCAATCAGCAACATTCGCAGATAACCATTCCCAGCCTTGGTGATGCCCAGCTGCGGATCTCGATCCCCAGACTGACTGCGTCGAGGTCGCAGGCCCAGATAGCATCCTACGTCGCGACTTCGTTGAAAGCGTTGTTTGTCTCCCAACGTCAGCACATAGGTTAGGGCTGTGATAGGACCAACGCCATAGACCTTCAGCAGAGCTTGTGTCTCCACATACTCGGTCTCGGTAAGTTGCCGAATCTGCCGATCATACTGCTTGATCTTGGTCGTCATTTCCGCGATCTGCTCCAGCACCGGACCGAGCGCTGGTGCCAGTCCCGCTGGCAACATGGCCAAGCCGCGCTGGGCAAAACATGCGGTGGTGGAAGCTGGCATGCGGTGGCCGCAGGACTTGGTCAGTCCGCGCACCGCGTTCACTGCTGCCGTACGGAGGCGGACTACGAGGTCGCGCGCGCGGATCAGCGTCAGCGCCTGCTGCTGTTGCAGCGTGCGATGCGCGATGGGACGCAGAATCTTGGGATCAAGCCGTGCGAAGCGCGCCAGTTTCTCGGCATCGACTTGGTCGCTCTTGCGGTCACTGTGAGAGATCGCCCGCAGCTCCCGCACGTTCGCCACGATCACCTCGTGCCCGAGCAACTGAAGCTGTTCGCTGATCCAGATCGAGTGCGTGCCGGCCTCCATGGCCACCCGAACTGGCGCCAGATTCTTAAACCACTTCTCCACTCCTTGGGGATTGGTTCGGAACCGGCCCCGGTCGATCACTTCTCCATTCTGGTTGATCGTGCAGTAATGGCTCCAGACATCTCCCAGGTCAACGCCGATGGTTAATTCGGTTGGGGATTGTCTGCTCGGAACTTCTGCGATGAGGTGCTGCGCTGTCTTTTTCATGGGGAACAGTTTCTCCGATCTTGAAGACCTGCTCATCCCATTTCTGGATAACTTCCGGATTACCGAGGACACAGGGATCATTTCGCAAAACCTCATAGCTGGCGGCAGGTCCACTCTCGCGACGCGCAAAGGGATCGCGCCATGTCTTACTCGCTCTCGCCAACTGGCAGGTTGCGCAGTGGGATAGGTGTGGACTGGACTATCGATGTGGTGGTCTGCCCGTGCGCGAGCAGCTTGTCCAAGACTCGGTCTAGCTGCTCAATCTCTTTAATGTGCAGCTTCAGAATAAAGCAGTCATCACCCGTAACACGGTGACATTCTGTGACCTGTGGCATGGACCGCGCTACCTCCACAATTTTGCCGGAATGCCCCGCCAGCGGACGGATCCTGACGAATGCCATCACGCCATAGCCCAGTTTCTTAGGATTCAATTCCACCCGATAGCTTTGCAGAATTCCGCTCTCTTCGATACGTAGGATTCGTTCCTTGACCGCGGGACTCGACATGCCTACGTGGCGGGCAAGCTCAGTGATCGATGCCCGCGGTTTCTTTTGCAAAAACCGCAGCAGTTCAACATTCTTTCTGTCCTTCAGCAATCCCTTGCTATCCATTGTCCAGGTCTCTGATTTCCTCAGATTGTAAATCTATTTGTCCGATTCGCCTTAAGTATTGCATTTACTTGGATGTACTGAAATGCGATCTTTTTGTTTGCCAACCTCTTTAGAAATGAGCGATCCATGCCCGCTGATTCTCCCGACACAGTCTGGCGCCACCACACGGCAGAAGTTCAACCTGGCCTGCGCCTTCATTCCGTCATCGCGGGCGGGGGAAATCGGACTGTGGTCCTCCTGCACGGCTTTCCGCAAACCTGGTGGGAGTGGCGTCACTTGATTTCGCCACTCGCCCACGCAGGTTTTTGTGTGGTCGCACCCGACTATCGCGGCGCTGGAAACTCATCAAAACCGCCGGATGGCTACGACAAACGCACAATGGCTTCCGATATTCGTAAACTCTTACGCGACCACCTTCGCGTCGAAGGCCCCGTCATTCTTGTCGGCCATGACATTGGTTTGATGGTCGCATACGCCTTTGCTCAAGAATATCGGCGCGACGCCTCTCATCTCATCATCATTGACGCACCCGTTCCCGGCACATCCGTGTTTGATCGCCTCAAGCTGGACCCAAGACTCTGGCATTTCGCGTTTCATGGCGCCCGCGATGTCGCAGAAATGCTGCTGGCGGGGCGCGAGCGTCAGTATTTGCAGGCCTTTTTTTACGCCCGCTGTTTCAACCCTTCCGCGCTTGACCTGGATCATTTTAGTTCCGCATACTCTGCGCCTGGTGCGATGCGCGCAGGCTTGGAGCTTTATCGAGCGTTCGAGCAAGATGCCGTCGACAATCGCGAGTTCCTGCGCCGCAACGGGAAATTGGCGATACCGACTCTGGCCCTTGGCGGCGCCATCAGTAATTCCGGCCCACTTCTCGAAGAAATGATGCGCGAAGTGGCCGAGCATGTTATTGCGGCCCGTGTCCCTGACACCGGCCACTGGGTTCCCGAGGAAAATCCTCAAGCTCTGCTGGAGATTCTCCTGGACCTTCTGTCGTCCGGAGTCTAAACGATGAAAAGCCAAGCCGCTGACGTCTCCTTTTTTCTCGTTGATGTCTTTGCCGATCAGCCGCTGCAGGGAAATCCTGTCGCTGTCGTGCCGCAAGCCGAAAATCTGTCCGAGCCGCAGATGCAGAGTATCGCCCGCGAATTCAATCAGTCGGAAACCACTTTTCTTCTGCCGCCCACTGGCCCCGAAGCGCACTGCCGCCTCCGGTCGTTCACCCCCGAGGGCAAAGAAGCGTTTGGCGCCGGTCACAATACGCTCGGCGCATGGTGGTGGCTGGCTGAATCGGGAAATATCTCTTTGTCGGAAACCGGTGGCCGCTTCATGCAGGAAATCGGGGAAGACGTTCTCCCTGTTCACATCACTGGTGGGAACCGGCGGCCCGAGAGGGTAGCACTCTCGCAAGCCGCTCCAGAATTCGGCTGCGTGCTCAGCGACTGTTCTGAACTTGCCGCCGCCCTCGGCCTCGCCGTGTCAGATCTGTCGTTGCAATCGCTGCCTGTGCAGGTGGTTTCCACCGGAGCCGCGCATCTGCTCGTACCCATTCGGAATCGTCTGGCAATCGAACGCGCCCGCCCCGATTTTCCTCGCCTCGTTCCGCTACTCCAGTCCGTGGACGGAGAGGGCTGCTATCTCTTCACTCTCGACGCCGTCCTCCCCGGTTCGGCCGCCCACGCCCGCTTCTTCAACCCAACACTGGGGATCATCGAAGACGCAGCTACCGGAACCGCCGCGGGTCCTCTGGCCTGCCAACTCGTCAGACATGGGATCCTGCCTGACAGTGAGCCAATCCTGATCGAACAAGGTTACTCGATGCGCCGACCCAGTCTAATCCGCGTAGATGTGGAAGGAGAGGCAGTGCGAATCTCGGGAAGATGCGCCGTCTCGGGCCAGGGCAATCTCCGGATCCACGGAGAGCCATCCGAGCCATAAGTCAGCTTGGGGGAGATCACCACTGATCTCCTAGAAGCCCGTATTCGGGAGTTGACAAGTTCATCTACTACCTTGGGCAAGCTGGACAAACCGTCCCATCCGGAGTGGGTGTACAACCGGCACCGTGTTTGAAGTCAAAAAGGAAATTGTGGCCTGAAATGTCAAATCCAGTGTATGTGTCCAACGTTCAGATTGAACGGCGGTCGGGTCCGCTTCGAATAGCGCACTTGCCAGGGGAGTCGCAGCCAGTAGTCTTCAGTGTTCATGGAGCCATCGCCGCGCATTATGGATTAGATCCAGCAAAACTACCCGAATCGCATGCGGCGACGCTCGATTATGTTGTGGCCTCCCTGGGTGGTTGAATGATCGGAACCTTCGGGGGCGCGCTGGATGCGCCGCCAACGATTTCCGGATTCTTTCTAGGATCAGGGATGGTTGCCGTCGCCGTGCCTGCTTGACCCACTCTTCAACTCTGCGCACGCCCGGGCCGGAATCTGAGGCCGCGCACTGCCGGTTCTGGTTAGCGACCATGGTCTCCCGGCGATTGTTCGCCAGTTCTCTTGCTCAACCTCCGATACGGAGCTTGGCCTTTTTGGAGCGCCCTGACTACGGCGGCGTAGAAGTCTTCGTCATTGACCGTGTCAGTGCCAGTTGGCTTCGGACGGGCGCTCCACACGACGGCCACGACGTTCGCTGCCGGATTTATGTAGATAGATTGTCCAAAGATGCCGCTGGCTAAGAATGCGCCTTCGTGAACGGGATTCGCGGAAGCATCCGGAATCCACCACATGTACCCGTAGTCGACCTTCTTGCCACCGATGATCTTGCTGGTTCCGGCTTCGCTGATCCAATCTTCCGGAAGAATTTTCTCCTCTCCCACCATGCCATGATTCATAACGAACAACCCAAAACGACCATAGTCACGCAAGGTGGCACTCAGGCCGCTTCCGCCGATCTCCTGGCCGTTAGGAGATTCAAGCCACCACGTTGCGTCAGATTCCATGCCAAACTTCGACCATATTCGCTCTGACAGATACTGCGCGACCGGTCTTTTGACGGCAGCGTGTATCAACTCTCCGACGACGTAAGTTTCTCCGGTGTTGTAGTTCCAAATCGTGCCCGGGTCGCCTGCACGCCCAAGGGTGGCCATGAGTTCCAAGATGGATCCGGGTTTACCCGACAATTGGAGTTCTAGCATGCGGCGGCGATCTGACGCCGGGTTGGTATACGTCTCATCCCACTTGACTCCCGATGCCATCTGGAGCAGGTTCCTTATCGTCACTCCTTCATACGCACTTCCAGCGAGTGTCGGCAGGTACTTGGTTACGGGATCGTCGATGCTTTTTATGTAGCCATCCTTAATTGCGACACCAACGAGAGTCGAAGCTATCGACTTAACGACCGACATTGACATCCATCGCGTGGCTTCGTTATTGCCGAGTTCGTATCGCTCGAAAGCGATCTTCCCGTCTTTAAGAATCAACAGGCCGCTCACGCGATTTAACGACATGTAATCGTACATGTCGTATTTCTTGCCCGCGGAAGTAAACTCGACCCCTTTTAGAGGGGCCTCACTCTTAGGAAGGGGATAGACGTGAGTACCGCGGCGCACGGTCCGCGTTGGAAACAGCCGCTCGATATTGCGAAAAGTCTGGACCTGAATGTCGGGATATAAAGTTCCATCGTAGATTTGCCGTACGGTCCCGATTTCCTCTAGTTGCGGTTCCTGATGCGCAAAGCCAGTAGCGGTCCAGGCGGCGAGTCCAGTGGAGAGCACGATGCCAGCCGAAACTACTGCTATCCATTTGATCAGTCCATCGAGCTTCGTGAGGGGCTCAGTCCTCGGGACTGATTCTGGCTTCGACTCTCGCGCTCTCGACCGTTTTGACATAAGTGTCTCCTCTATTCAGGAACAAGGTAACCGGCACTCAATGAGTGCTTTGGGCTGAAGTCTCCAGTTAAGACACAGGAATTCCTAAGCGGCGCGCTCCGGAATGGCGTCCATCTGACCGGGATCCTATTCCGTCAGCTCATGAGCGATTTCGGCAACGAAGAACTCGTGAGCCAAGAATGGCGTCCAATCGGACACCGTGCTGTACCTGGCCAGGTTATGCGAATTGATGAATCGGACCAGAAACGGATCCCGTCGAATCGCCTTGATACTATCTTTCATCTTTCGGGGTGCGCCTGAGGGCTGGCCGGGGCTCGCGGGCTCAAAGCAGAAATCGTCGAAGTTTATCTTGCCCCCGGTGGAGGGTCCCGTGGTGAAAGTGCCGCGCGGAGGCAGGTTGAGATTGCTCAGTTGGGTGCCGATCGCTGGAATTGCGGCCGCGTCTCGCGCGGCGTTGGGACGAAGTGCGATCGCATCCTGAACCAGTCGAGCGGCCCCAATCGCAGCCATGCACTCCGGGTTGAGATCGTGATAGGTCGCGCCGGCGACTTTGGCGGACTGACCGGTGACCAGATTCTGGGATTTGTTCGTCGACTCGTAGGCAGTGATGATCCCGGGGCTGATTCCCTTTGCAACGAGTTGTTGCACTCGGTTCACTCGGACTGCCCCGCGATTTGGATCGGGGGCGCCACTAGGGAGGACAGCCGTGTTCGAGACATGCTCGACCGCCTCGTCGAGCAAGGTGACCCGGTCAATCGTTGCGTGTATCAGTCCGGAAGAGACAGTATTCACCAGGCTGTCGCAGCCACGACTGTGGCCTGTCAGCCGTACCGCGACGGGCGCGCTGTTTATCCCGATGCTGCGCAGGCAATCTACGATTTGTGAATCACTGATCGAATTGGCAGAGCCGAGGATGCCTGGCACTCCGATCGTTATCCAATCCGATTGGTCGGACGCACCGCGCAGACCATGCAGAAATATGTCGTTGGTGTTCGCCCCTTGGACACCGCCGGCAGCGAAGAACACATGCACCTTGACGTTGGTGATATCCGCGTACGCCTTCCTCGATAGTTTGCCGGGGACAAAAATAGAAAACTGACCGAAATTGAACGTGGGCAGGAGCCTGTTCTCATCTGCCCGGATCGGAGCCGCCGTCTCGGCAGCGGCCTGGGACGTGACCTGCCGCCGCAGAGTTCCGGAGGGAGCCACTCTGGAACTGGCCTGCTGAACCACATGAGTCAGCTCATGCGCGAGCAGCCGTGCACCGGCGGAGGAGTGCGGATCATAAGCGCCGGGAGCGAATACCACGTGGTTCCCCAACGTGTAGGCCCGTGCGTGGATGGCGCTCGCGGACCTGGCTGCATCCGCGCCGGTATGAATTCGAACGCTGCTGAAATCGTAGCCGAACCGCGTCTCCATGAACTTCCGGCTCGCCGGATCGAGCGCGGCACCGGGCGCGTGCAACGTTTCCACTACCGACGGCGGCGCGGTAGCGCTGGGATGGAAGCCCGAATCGGGTTTCGGCTGCACCGACTGCGTTACAGGTGGCGTGGGCGGAAGCGTGGTAAGCGCATCGAGCAGCCGGTTGTCCTTACCCATGATCTTGTTATGCTGGCCATGGTCGACCGGGATGGTGCGGTAGTTGTTGTAAAGCTGCGTGTAGAGTGTCGAGCCCGCACCAAGGGCCGGCGCCGCATTCTTGCTGAACCACTTATCGATGGACTGCTGGAGCTTCTCGTGGCGTTCGCGATAACTGCTGTTTGTGTAGTACGCACGAAACCGGATGCTCTTCTGAAGATAGGCGGTCTGCGCCGGCGTCTCGATGCCGGATCCCGTGCCCAGGGAGATCAGCTCGGCAAGGTCCGTATCCAGATTTTGGCGCACCCAGTCTGTGACTCTTCCCAGTTCGATTGGTCCATTGATCGAATCGAAAAGCGCCACCTCCTGCAACGCAGACGGCAGGCGCGGTGTGCCGGGTTCATGCATCATCGCGGAAAGTGGATCGCCTGCGCCGCTATGGCCGCTGAGAATCACGCGACCGATTTTCGGCTCGGACGCCTGAGGGCCCCAAGCAACCATGGAAGTCAGTTTTTTGAAAACCTCGGCGATATAGGCATCGGAATTCAGCCTGCCGAACCCGGAACCCGCCGTCCCCTGGGGCAGGATGCCGATGATGGGCCTCTTGCTCGCCGCTATCTGCTGCTCGATCCGGTCAGACTCGACGTCGCGTACCGTGCCGACTCCCAGGGTTTCGTCGTCCGCGCCCTTGGTCGCGCGTTGGCGGTAGCCGACATTGTGACCGTGCAGATGAAGCAGCACGTCAACGGGCTGGGTGGTGTCGAGCGACGCCGGGAGCAGCGCAATCGCCCGGTTGTCAGCCGCTTCCTTCGCGGCCGATTGCGGATCCTTTAACGTGTTCCCCCCGGCGATGCCCTCGACCGGAATCCGGCGCACTCCCGCGACTGATGTCTCGGCCTTGTTCCAGCCAGCCGAAGGCGCAGTCGTCTCCGCCGATGCCGCCCCACCGGCCGGCGCGTCCGACCATTGACGCCGGACCATTGGCGCGAGGGACAGCTGCGTAGGGATGATTGTCGGTCCCTCGACTAAAGCCTGCCGCACCGCTATCGGCACCGGGTCCACGAGAGCCTTATCGTTGTCTTCGCGCGACGCGGCTGTTTGCTGTGAAACCGTAGTCGCGGGCATTCGCATCACTCGGTCAGAGACTCGATCTGCTTCTTGTTCAAGTGGATCGGCGATCTCACCGATTGCAAGCTTTGGCTGTATGATGCCAAGCCACGGGGGAGCGGCAGCCGAAGAGGACGTGTGGGATTTGGTCGCCCCACCAGGTGAAAACAACAGAATCTTACTAAAGTCCCAGGAGAGGCGGAGTGGCGTATTTTGTGAAGCTTGATTTACCGAAGGGGCGTCTCCCCCACTGTAGCCGTGGGTAGCATTCCGGGTTGGGGTCGAAGTCCCCTGACCAGAAAGTGGCAGCGCCGCCTGATTTCCGATCGCACGTTGAAGAAACTGCGCATCCTCGACGGGATTATTGCCTAGTCGATACTCTTCTAGCTCCGCGTAGTGAGGCGCCAGCTCGCTGGTTGAACTCCTGGCAGTTTTGGTCTGCGGCTTGGCGGTCTTCGGAGCAAACTCCAATGCGGACCTCCTGAACTATGGAAGACGAGGAGAAAGAGGTTGTGATCCAGCCCCTCGCATCTTACCCACGCAGCCAACCTCAATTTGAGCCTGCTCTATCGAAGCAAGGCGGCAGACTGACTTGGGCTAGATTCAAACACGACATCCGGGGAAAAGTCCAGCTATTAACGTCCACACGAAGATCGCCACCCGGCGCGATCTGGATTTTTCCAGTGATCGCCCCCATGTGCGTGCAGCGATCACACTGGGCTTTTTCCCGGCAACGCAAGGAGCGGCTCCAACGTCCCGTGGAGCTTGCCGAGATTCAGGATCGACTTTTCTAAACCCGACTGTGAGGCCAGAGCCATGACTGTGGATTGGACAAAGGCGCAGCAGATGGCAGCCCGGACTGGACGTTGGGCAGCGGCGATGGCTAAGGTGCGTATTCGCCGAGTATTGGCTCGCACGCGCTGGCAGTTGGTGACCGTCCTGATCCCGATTGAGCAGCGGATTCATCAACGCTCATACGAACTTTACGAGCAGCGCGGAAGGACGGATGGGAGGATTGGCTTCAAGCCGAGGGGAGAAAAGGGTACGCACGAGAACACGGCAGCGGGGTAGCTTTAGCAGTCCAGCCCGAAGTCGGGCGGCGGCTCCGAGCCTCACATAAATCGATCAGCGCCCCCGGAGGCTTCAACGGTGTGACCAGTGATGAAGCCATTCCTGTCGGAAGCTAGGAATGCCGCAATCGCGGCAATCTCGTCAGGTTGGCCGAATCGGCCAATCGGCGTCATCTCTTCCCCAAGCAGTTTCACCATCGCCTCGTCGGTCTGGTTGACAAGTTCTGGTCGCTGCTTGCGCACAGCAGGGAGCATGTTGCTAGCCCAATTGTCTGTCAGGACCGCACCAACTCCGATGGCATTCACCAGAATGCCGTCGCGTGCGACTTCGAGGGCGATGCTGCGGGTCAGATTGTTGATGGCTGCGCTGAGCGCATGCGAGACCATGAGTCGGTAGTTCGGATGAATCCCGCCGATGGACGAGATACTGACGATGCGCCCCCAGTGGCGCTGGCGCATGTGTGGAATGACGGCACGGCATAATCGGCGCATGGCCGAGAGCTTGGTCGCAGTCATCTCTTCCCACTCGGACTCGGTAGCCGCCATAATGCCTCCCGCACAAGCGCGACCCGCATTGTTGACGAGAATATCGACGGTGCCGAAACGCTCCAGAGCGGATGCGACAACGCGATCAGGCTCATCTAGAGAAGCTACATCCGCTGCTATCGGGAGCACTTCGACTGCGAATCGATTGCCGATCTCCTTTGCGGCTTCAGAAAGCCGCGTGGCTCGACGGGCAACTAGGACGAGATTCACGCCGTTATCCGCGAACTCCCTCGCAATGGCACGCCCGATCCCAGCACTTGCTCCAGTTACTATCGCGGTCTTCCCCGCAATGCCCAAGTTCATGAGTTGCTCCCTCCATCAGATCGTGAAAACGCATGCAATCGGTCGTCTGGCGAGATCGAGGTTTTGATCCGCTGGCTTTCAAGAAATCCCGCACAGTTTGGGTGGGGCGTCCCAATCATCATTCGGCTCTGGTTCCGTCAGGCACTCCCGATTCCGGCAGCGCCAACACTGGGGTAATCCCGTCGGCATAGCCGATGTCGAACAGCATTCCTTCCGAAACCATTCCTGCCATCTTGCGTGGCGGAAGGTTCACAACGAATAACGATTGCTTGCCTTCGATCTCCCGTGGATTTGCACGCTCGCGCTTCATCCCCGCCAAGACCGTGCGCTTGTGATCGCCAAAATTTACCCTGAGTGCGACCAACTTTTCCGAATTGGCAACATCGCTCACGGATTCGATGGTGCCAACTCTGATGTCGATTTGGTTCAGAAGTTCGGGCGAGATCAACGGTTTCACTTGCGCGGGCGTCATGGTGCGATTTTAGTCGGAAGCTGTCGGGTTCGCTGCCCGATCTATGCGAGTGCGGTACGATGATTCGCATGGAGGTTAGCAACATGCAGTCGTTTCTCGATTACTTTGGCAAGATCCATGAACGCACCATGCGGGCTGTTGCCTGGATTCCACTCGACAAAATCGAGTGGCGTGCGGCGGCGGGCAAGTTCACTCTCGGCGACCTTGCCCTTGGCTTTCTCCCCTTCCACGCGCGACCATCTACACCTATCTCCACAACATCGACTACGTTAGAAAGGGAGAATGTCGGATGAGCAGAGCTATTGAGAATCTAGAGGCTGCGCAGCGGCGAGCACTGGCTGGTAGACCGAAGATCGGAGGTTTTCCGTATTTGGCTGAGACGCTGCGACGCGCAGGCGTCACCCGCAACGTCTGGACTCTGCCTGCGGGGCAAAGCCTGTACGCAACAAAGGACGGATCAGTGGTGACAGAGGGTACTCCTCTGGCATCTGGCACCGTAGACGTGCCGCCGTTTAATCGCGAAGCCCTCATTACGGCGCTGCGAACCGATCAGGCTGGCAAGAGCACGTTTCCCGAGTTTCTTGCCGCCGGTTGGCGTGTGGGAGTTGTCGGCTACGACGTCGATTTCGCAGTCGGCACGTTCTCATACTACGGCTGCAACGGCGAGGAATATATCGAAGAATATCCGGCTGTTGAAGTCGAGTGAGGAGGGCATGATGCATCAAGAGCGAGCGATGAAGATCAAGCAACGACTGCAAACCACTGCCCGACGTCAACTCGCCAAGCGTTAGAGGAAGTACATGGTTGACGAATGTCTGACTGTTTGGTTGTTCGTGAGAGGGCCGCGTACACGGATATTCAACGATCAGCGTTGGCACCGCCGTCGAAGCCGAAAAACACATCCAGCCGCCGCACCGCCCCAGTCCGCTCGAAGACGGCGGCGCTGGTCTCGGTGTCGAGGCTGAGACCTTCCCTGGTGCGGCGGGAGCCCTGGGCGGGGGTGATCTCGATCCGCGGTGGCCCCGATTGGTGAGCCACCACGGGCAACTGGCAAGTGGTGAACGCCAGCGTGCCGGGCTCGAGTTCAAGGCTGCGCTCCTGGCCAGCGAGATCGTAGAAGTAAAACGTCCTCGCCTCCGCCAGGAACTCGCCACGGCTCACCAACTGGGCGCAGAAGCCGAGTCGTCCATCTTCGACCGCTACGCCCATCTCGCCGAGCCGCGAGATGAGATCCTCTTTCACCTGGCCGGTCATGCCGGGCTGCTGCACTCCCGCGAAACCGGGCGTATGGGAATAAGGATCAGTGGGCATGGCGCCGTAGACCTCAGGCGTCTTGTGGGCGCCGATGCCATCTCGGATCTCGATATACTGGCCCCGAAGGCGCTCGACAACTGCGGCGTCCGTACCGGCGCGTGCGGCACGGTCGGTCACCTCCTGAACCGCGAGCAGGAGCTTCGAAACCATGTGCCAATAGATACACCCCAGGCCTTCGTACTTATAGAACGTGCCCGAGCGGCCGGTGAAGGACTGGTGATCGAATACTCCTTCGTATAAGGCGACGATCTGCGCGCTCTCCTCGACTGGCAGGCCGAAGCGCGCGAGCGCCTCTTTGAGCAGCGCACCGTTACGGAAAGCGGCGTTGAAGTGAGCCACACCGTTCAAGTCCTGAACCACGATGCGCCGGTCGCCACGCTCGATCATCTGGGCCAGCGTTTTCGACTTGGCGATGGCCGCAGCGGGAATATTGTTTTTCTCGAAAAAGCCGGGCAGCTTCCGGTCGGGATACAAGAGGTAGCTGTTCTGGTCGGCGCGATAGAGGCGACTGCTGCGAAGCGCGTCGAGCAGAGCGGAGGATTCGCGGACGGAAAGTGCGCCGGAGCTGAGCACGGCCACCTGGCCTTCGAGCATTTCGTAAAGGCGGCGAATCACAACCCCATCTCCCGCCAAGTTCACCAGGTTGTAGGCATGGTAGAGGCCGTCGCTGCGTCGGTTGGCGCGAATCGAGTGGTCGATGTGGCGGAGCGCCACATCGCAGAACGAGTCCAACTCCGCGACCGTGAGCGGCGTTTGGTTTTCTGAAAACCCCTTGGCGTAGAGCTTCGCCCTGTAATCGCTGCCGGCGGTGCCCAGGGAATCGAGGACGGCTTTGCGGTCGCGGTCCGAAATCGGGCCGTTCAGCAAATTCGAGTATTGCTTCAGCGTTTCGGCCACGCGGTGAAAAGAGTCGGCGACCTCCGAAGAAACCTCGATCGTGGGCGTCGCGGCGGCGACGAAGAGGCTGCGGGAAAGCGACAGGAAACGGCGCAGGCAGTAGAGCGTCACCATCGAGGCGCCGTAGCCGACCAGCGCGTTGTTGGCGTCGTTCCACTCCGGCCGCTGCGTGTTCATCCACAGGCCGGCCTCCGGGATGTAGTTGAAGAACCGAGCCAGCGCCAGAACCAGCAGCTTTTCGGCCAGGTTCACGCGGCAGGGCGCGCCGTCCACGCCCGGCAGAAGTCTGCCGTCTGCTCCCATTGCGGCCGCGCGCTGACGGATCTCGCGGTCGAGGGCGGAGTCGAAGTCGAGGGTGTCGCGCGGATCTGCGAGGAGCTCGGCATACGCCTTGATGCGGTAGGGAACGTTGGCGTAGGTGAAGACGCGGCGATCGAGCAGGCTCGGCAGAGCCCGCGGATGGTAACGCGCTGAAACCTCAAGCAGCTTCAAGAGGTAGACGACCTGGTGGTCGCCCCAGTACCCGATGTAAGACCAGGCGTCGTGCGGGTCGAGCACCTCCCAGTCAAAGCCGTCGCGCATGATGCGGTATGGATTGTAGCCGTCGGCGGTGGAGGCGTCGACGAATTTGAAGATCATGCTTTCGACGTAACCGGGGAAGGAGAGCGCCAGCGCTTCCCAGTTCTGGAAAATGTCGCGCCAGTTTCCCTGATAGTTGAGGAGCCTCTCGCCGTGCTCGCCCTTCACTTCGATGGCGAAAATGTTCCAAGGGCGGCTCGGATCGCCGTGGCGGCGGCTGAAAGTCAGCGGCAAGTATTCGTGCGCCAAGCGCTCGAGATCGGGGTCCTGCTGTTCGCGCGACAACTCCAGGAGCCGACCGTGAAGCAGGGTTGCGGGGAGCGCGTCGAGAAACGCAGCCTGCCTATCGGACACCGCGCGGTTTGCATTGGCGATGAATGCCTTGAAGTCTGGCCGAGAGATGCAGTAGCCACAGCTGGGGATTCCGCCCCGCATGGTGTTGAACAGTGCGTTCGAGAAATGCCGCCAGGTCCTGAGTTCGTCACCGGTGAGTTGGAGGCCATCGGCGGCGGACACGATTCGAACCAGGCTGCGCGTGCCGCGCGCGACGTCTTCGTCGAGCTGGGTGCGCAGGTTCGTCCCAGACTTGAGGAGCTGCAAAACAGCCGCCACGCGCGCAGCATCCTGATCGAGCTCTGCCACGATGCTCCACTCTTTGCGGCCGCCTGCAGGGAGTGTCAGGTGGACATTGATGAAATACCCGCCGCGCCGGCCACGGATCAGCGTCTCCTCTTCGACCTGAAGTCCCTGCCGGAAGCGGTCAAGCTGGCCTGAACAGAGGAGACGCTTCGCGAGTTCGACGCCCTCAGACCAGACCGTGGTCGCGCCTAGCGCTTCGCTCGGCTCGGGCCGATCGGCCGGAATCGAGCTGAGCTTGAAGAGGCCCAGGCCGGTAGCAGGCTCAAGTTCGCATTCTTTGTATCCGTCCGCCAGCGTGCTGTACTCCATCTGGAACCGGCGCGTGAGGCCGTGGGGCAAGAGGTTCTGGATGCCATCCAAAAGTTCAATTTCCACGGGTTCCGCTGTCAGGTTCATCAAGGCACCGCGCCGTACGAAACCGAAGCGGTCGCTCGTCATCCACGCACAGGAAAAAGACAGCCCCAGGTCGTGGTTGACTTCCTCGAAGATGAGCTTGTTGCTATAGACGCTCTTGGACAGGCTGCGCGTGACGCGGCACAAGCCTTCGTAGCGCTGCGAGAACGGCTCCCAGAGCGAGGTTCGCCCACAGCGTGTGACCTGAAGGACTGTCTTGCCGCCGGTCTGGTCCTGGCTGTCGTGTATGCGATCGTCAGTGTAGTAAGGGAAAAGAGCGTGGTCGGGATCGCGGCGGCCAGCCGTGAGAGCGCCGGTGCTCGAGACGAACATCCAGTGATCGGAGTCGCTGACCAGACTCATCAGGAACGGCGGCATCGCGTCATAGTTGACAATGCGGTAGAAGCGCTCGCCTCCAATGTCGATGTGTCCGCCTTCGACTTTAGGCGGGCAGCGCTTCAAGGCCGCTTCGCCGACGAAAGCCTTGCTCATCGGCTCTCCTTGCCAGCCAGACCCGGATCGTAGCTCGGCGAGGTCGGCCCCTCCGGCATGAGGTCCGGATAGAGCGCCTGCATGGCCAGCTTGGCTTTGCGCCCCTCGCTGAACAGACCCCAATGTCCTTCGGTGCCGCTCCCCTTCCAAGGCTCGTCAAACGCCTCGAAGAGGAAAACTGTCACATCGTTGGCCTTGGCCCAGGCGGTCAATTCCTCGTAGTAGCGCTTCTGCTTTTTCTCGTCGCCGGCGCGAGGAACATTTTGTTCGCTGGTGGTATAAGTGGCCCAACCCGCCTCGCCGAGAACGACAGTTTTCCCCGGATGAGCTTTGCGCACGCTTTCGTAGTGCCGGATGGTAGAGGGCATGGCCGTATCGATGTCCTCGTGGCCCCACATGGGATAGGCGTGCATGGTGATGAAATCGACGACGTTGGCCAGTTTCGCCTCCGGCTGCCGCCAATAAAGTGCGTCGTCGGCGACGGTGACCGGGCAACTCACCGCCCTCTTTACTTGCTGGACGTACTCGATCGCCCGTTCTTCAGTCAGCTTGTGGTCGGACCAAGAGACCAGAATCTCGTTGCCCACGCTCACCGCCTCGACGATGTCCTTGTAGGAGTTCGCCAGCCGGATTCCCGTGGCAATCTGCTTGGCGTTCTCGGCTTCCTTGCCGGGCCGGCCGTCCAGCCACACGCCCAGCATCACCTTGAGCCCGATTTTCTCCCACCGTATGACCGCCAATACGTCTTCGGAGTGCTGGTCCGATCCATAGAGGCGGATCAGCTTAAAGTTCCGCTCCAGGATCTTCAGATCTTCGAGTATCTGCGCCTGGCTGGGGTAACGGTCGAGCTGCGGGCTCTGGCCCGCTCGGTAGCCGGAATAGGCGACAGCGTTGCCCTGCCATTTCTGCACGGACAGATCCTGCGCCAGCGCCGAACACAGCAATACGAACACGCAAAACGAGGTTTTCTTCATGACTGGATTTCTCCGCGCCGCGCCTTCAGGTCCGCCTCGATTTTCACCATCAGCGCCTCGTCCAAGGGGTAAAGCTGCATGAGGGCGGTGGCGGCCAGCATGAGGACGCATGGGATCCAGCTCATCGACAGGATGATGCCGTGCAGCGAGCGGGCCGTCTGCGCCGCGTTGGGCACGTAGCCGAAATAGTTGAAGACGAGGCCGAACATCAACGCGCCAATGGCCACACCAGCCTTGGTGCTGAAAATGGCCGAGGCGAAGACGAGCCCAGTCGTGCGGCGGCCGGTGCGCCATTCGGCGTCGTCGGCCGCGTCCGCGAACATGGCGAAGACCAGCGGCGAGTTAAACCCGATCACGTAGCTGGAGACGATCTGGAGCGCGAACATCTGCCAGATGTCCGAAGGCCCGGGCAGCCAAAAGCCCGCGATGATCAGTCCGCCGATTCCGATGGCCATCATAAAGAGGGGCTTTTTGCCGAACCGCTTCGCCAGGTACGTTGCCGTCGAGACGGCTGCCAGAAACGCCAGGCCGTTCGATACCAGGAACAGTCCAATCAGGTCCTCACGCTTGACGAAGTACTTGAAGTAGTAAGTCGAGGCGGACCCCTTGATCACGAATGCGGCCAGAATCAGGAGCAGCACGCCGACCAGAACCAGCCACGGCCGGCTGGTGAAAAGATCGGCGAGATCGCGCTTGAGGTCCGACTTCTGTTGCGGAGGCGGCGCGACACGTTCCCGCGTGCTGGCGAAACAGAGCACCAGCATGATCACCGCCAGAATGCCGTACAACACAAAGGTGAGCTGCCAGCCGCGCGCGTCGTTGCCGTGTCCGAAGAACTTGACGAATTTCAAGGTGAAGTACTGGACAAAGACGCCGGCGGTGAAAGCGCCGATGAAGCGGATCGAAGAGATGGAGGTTCGTTCCAGCGAGTTCGGCGTTAGGACGCCCATGAGCGCGGTGTAGGGAATGTTCACCGCCGTGTAGAGAAACATCAGGAGGCAATAGGTGACGTAGGCGTAGACAAGCTTGGCGCCGCCACCGAGGTTGGGAGTGGTGAAGGTCAGCACGCCTGCGACAGCCAGCGGGAGCGCGAACCACAGCACATAGGGCCGGAAGTGTCCCCAGCGCGTCTTCGTCCGGTCGGCGATCGATCCCATCACCGGATCGGCGACGGCATCGGCGAGGCGCGTGACGAGCAGCATCGTACCCACGGCAGCGGCGGAGATGCCGAAAACGTCGGTGTAAAAGATCATTAGATAAAACTCGAACGTCTTCCAATACAGGTTCGAGGACGCATCCCCCAGGGAATATCCGACCTTTTCCTTGAAAGAAATCCGGTTCACCAACGGTATCTTTTCTATGTCTATGGCTGTGCTCACACGATCCTCCCGATGGTTCGGCAGCTTGTTCGTCGCCCTAGCGATCCGGGCGGAGTAATTCTAGTTCAGTGCCAGAAAGTCCGTAACTTGGATTGAGAATGGAACAGATAAATCCGTAGACTGCGATCAAGATTACGCATCCTCGTAACATAACCGCTTTAGTTCTTGACAAAAGCGGTTTACTATTTGGACTGCGCACATTAAGCGCCCTGAGGGTTCCAGTTGTCAATAGGTTTTTGTGTTGGACCGCCCGGCATAGAACGGCGGAGTCTACGAAAAACTGCAGGACTGGTATCCTTATTATGCTAATGAGGAAGACTCGCGCCAGCAAAGCTCGCGCCAAGGGGTTCCCGCTGGCTTCCGCCGCGAAGCCGGTCAACCTGCGGTCCTTAGCCGAATATCTGAAGCTGTCTCCGGCCACGGTTTCGGTAGTGATGAACGACTCGCCAGCCGCAAAAGCGATTCCGGCCCACACCAAGGACCGTATCTTCAGCGCGGCCCGTGAGTTGGACTACCGGCCGAACTTCTTCGCGCGCTCGCTCAGCCTGAAGCGCGGTTTCATGGTGGGCGTGCTTTTGCCGGAGATCAGCGAAGGCTATGCTGCTTCGATCATGGGCGGTATCGAGGATCACTTGCTGCGGGAGGGCTACTTCTACTTTGTCGCCAGCCACCGCGGACAACCCGACTTGATCCAGGAATATCCTCGCATGCTGCTCGACCGCGCGGTGGATGGAGTCATCCTGCTCAACACCCCGGTGGCGCAGGCGCTGCCGGTGCCCGCGGTATCCATCTCAGGCCACAAGAGGGTGCGGGGCATTACGAACATCGCAGTGGATAACCGAAAGGCGACCTTTGCGGCGCTCGAGCACCTGGTCCGGCTCGGGCACAAACGGATTGCGTTTTTTAAGGGACACCCGCACAGCGCGGACACGGAAATTCGCTGGAAGGGGATCGTGCGGGCTGCGTCCAGCCTGGGAATCGAGATCCGGCCTGAGTTAACGGTACAGCTGCAGCGCGGCGCCACGCATCCCGGGCCTTCGGTTCCGGAGGAAGGCTATGTCTACGCGCAGAAATTGCTGGCCACCGGGCAACGTTTCACCGCATTGTTTGCCTTTAATGATACTTCGGCCATTGGAGCGATGAGCGCCTTCCGGGATGCCGGGTTGAGGGTGCCCGGCGATATTTCGGTGGTGGGTTTTGACGATGTCCAGGCGGCCTCGTACGTCAGGCCCCGCCTGACGACCGTGCGACAACCGCTGCGGCAGATGGGAGAAATGGCGGCTAAGCAGTTGCTGGAGCGGATCTCCAACGGGAACGGCCGCTGTCCGCAGTTGATTTCGCTGATGCCGGAATTCGTGGTGCGGGAGTCCACCGGGCCCGCGATTTTGTTGCCGGCAGAGTAAAGCGTGGATGCGGACGGGCGTCTTCAGGGCTGTATGGACGCTTATTTCCACGGCTCGGCATTCTGGTAGACGCGAACGTAGTCCACCAGCATGCTCCGCGGAAGAACCATGAACGGGTCCGGGCTTGCAGCAGGGCGATGGAAAATCAGATTTCATTCGAAGGCTACCCCGCGATCGTCGTCGCGAACGACAAGATCGAAGCGGTGACACTCCTTCAGGGTGCTTCGCTAGTCAGCCTAACGCTGCGCGAAGATCCATCGCGCCTCAACCCGCTCTGGAATCCGCACCAGATCGCGCGTGATCACGGCGAAGAATTCAGCCGGGTTTTTCCCAGGAGCCCCGGATTCGGACACTTCGTCTGCGTGGACGGCTTTGGGCCGGGTTCTCCCGAAGAGCAGCAGGCTGGCTTGCCGATGCACGGCGAGGCTCACCAGCAGTTCTATGAAATCCAGCGGCGCTCGAAAGACAGCAACGTACTAGTCATCACTCTTTCGGCGGAGCTGCCTCTAGCACAAGAAAAGTTCACGCGCACGCTCCAACTGGTGGACGGAGAGAACGTTCTTTACTGGGAGAGCGAACTGCGAAACTTGCTGGCGTTTGATCGTCCCGTAAACTGGGCTGAGCACGCTACGATTGGCGCACCATATTTGGAACGGGGTAAGACGGTGGTGGATATGTGCGTGGCGCGCGCCCGAACCAGAGATTATGCACCCGAAGAATCGGGCCACCGGCTGGCGCCTTTCCGAGAGTTCACGTGGCCTTTGGCGCCCAGCCTCAATGGCGCGCCGATTGACCTTCGGGCTGCCGGACCAGAAGCTTCTGGGGACCACACCACCTGCCTCATGCCTCGCGACCGTCTTCACGCCTTTATTACCTTCTTGCACCCTGAAAAGAACAAACTGCTGGGGTATGTCTTCCGACACGAGGAATTCCCCTGGGTGCAGAATTGGGAGTACTATCCCGCGAGCGGCCAACTCGCGCGCGGGATGGAATTTTCCACTCAGCCCTGCGATGTTCCCCGGAGAGAGGCGATTCAGACGAACTCCATGTTCGGCACGCTCACTTACCGTTGGCTTCCGGCGAAATCCACGATCGCCAGCAGGTTCCTGATGTTTTGGACCGATACTCCGCCAGGGTTCACGAAAATTGACGACGTTAGAATTGAGAGCGGTGTGTTAACCGTGAGCGACATTTCCGGCGATACATTTACGCTGGCGGCATCGCTGGGGCTGTGACAGCGCGCTCTCTCTCGGAGTCTTCCCGCCCAGAGTTCATTGGCTACCAGCAAACGGGTCATTAGCGCCTCTTTACAGCAACAGTGTGTGACAAGTAGATCGGGGCCGGTGCCATTGGAGGAGTCTAGTGGGAATCTTTCACGGCCGGGACATTCACGTGCACGCCGACGGTTTGTAGTAGGTCATAACGTCGCCAGCGGATGCTGCGGTGCTAATCGCATCGCGCTGGCAAAAACCCATTGCTGACTCCCCGTGTACGTTATCGAGACAGGTCAGCGGTAAGGATCAAACTCAAGTTTTACGGTTAAGACTTCTTCGAAAGCTGCAGGGGCGAATTTCCACTGTTGGACGGCCTTCATAGTGGACTGGCCAAGGATCGGACTTCCGCCGAGCAGTTTGGTGCTCTTCACGACGCCGTTGGGCGCGACGACAACCTCTAACCGCACCACTCCGCCAATGTACAGTCGTTTCAAGGCATCCGGATATTCCGGCTCGACCCGAGTGATCACTTTTCTCTCTGACGAGCTCTGGTCGTGAGCCTGCGCCGCCAGGGGCAGTGAGCTGACAAGCACGGACATCATAAGAAGGCTGAAGGTGAGAAGGAGCCTGCGCTTATCGTTTGTCGGACTGTTCACAACTTCGCATTTCAACATGGAATCGGATCCCTCGCGATCCGGTTACTTCAGTTCCAGGTTCAACTGGTAGACCTCTTGTGTGCTGCGGTCGCGCACGAACATCCAGGAGCCGTCCGCAGCCCGGCCGGTCCAGTTCCCCAACCCGCCCGGGTAGCGGTCGATCGTGCCCAGCACGAAAACGAGCTCGGGTTGACTCTCGCCCACCTTCACTCGGCGAATCGACTCATCGCCATTGATGAGATCATCGAAATAAAGATACTCGCTGTCCGCGGACCAAACCGGATAATTGACCGTACCGGCCGGCTCGGTCAGCCAATTCGACCATTTCTTACTTTCAAAGTCGAATAGCCTCAGCGTTGTATTATCAGGTGAGAGTGCGACGATATATCGTCCATCGGGTGACCACCGGGGACTGAACAGCCCTTCAGACCCAGGAATGGTTTCGGTTTTGTGTGTGTTAAAGTCCAGAATTCGAATGCTCAGCCCTCCGGCATCATGGGCAAAATCTCCAAACATGAGCCGAGTGCCGTCCGGCGACCAATTCGCATCGATTTGGCTGCCTCTCTCCGCCAGAATTTCCTGAGAGGTTCCACCGCCCGCGGAGACCACAGAGATCTTCCAAGATTGTCCCGGTTGCATGCTGACGTACGCGATCTGCCTTCCGTCTGGCGACCAATGCGGCAAAGCGGCGCGTGCGGGTGCCGATGTCAGCTGGAGCCGTTCCGTGCCGTTGGCACGGCACCGCCACAAAGTGCCATCAGGAATTGCTACATACGTAACCCACTTGCCATCTGACGAAAAGTCCAAGTCAGTTGCCGAAACTCCCGCAATCACCGGGACAAATTCTTTCTTGCCCTGGTCGTACTTCACGACCTCGCCTGCAGGTTGCACACCGAGCGCCCAGATTCTCTTGTTATCACGTGCAGGCGAAGCGTTCCCGAACGACATTGGACCGCTAGTCAGCGGAACCGGGGCTGCCGTGTCCTCATCACTGCTTTGCCCGGAGTCGGGCCACGCCCAAAGTGTCGTGACAATGGTCGTCGTGTTCGGAACGGTCTGAGTTGCCTGGAAAATGTAGTAGCGGCCGTCAGCGGTCCAACTCCCACAGCAGGCGGTCGACTTGTACTGCCAATTCCCCAGCAGGGCGTGTGGGTGCGATCCGTCGCGGCCAATCTCCCAGAGAGAGGTCGCGTTCTGCTCAGTGTTACTAACCGTAAAGCGGATCCGTTCACCGTCTGGCGAGAAGCGGGGCGCAAACACGGATCCGTTCGCAGTGTATAGCTCACGCTCTCGCGACCCGGTTGAACTGGCCAGGTAGAGAACTGAGCCTTTGCCGAGCGCTAACTGCTGGCCGTCCTTTGACCAAGTCGCATCGCGCCCGGTGAGATCGCCAACTCGCTCCGGAGATCCGGCAGCGACCGGCAAAGTCCAAAATTCGTCATCGGCCGCTCCGCCTTGGATCGCTGAAACCAATAGCTTCGTGTGATCGGGCGAGAGGTCAAGCGCCTGGAGGCTTGAGAATGGGCTAGGAACTAGTGATCGATCTGAGCTTGGCAACGTCACTTTGGCAATGACACGATGCGCGGCCGGCAACTCCGTGACATAAACCTGGGAATCGTCCGCCAGTAGATTGGTCTTGCGAAATCCGTCATGCGTGATCTGAGTGATGGAAGTCACTCTTAGCGATGCGACCGATGCAGCTCCGCGCACGCGACTTCCCGGCAAAGCACCTGCCAGAGCGATCATTCCAACAAGCGCCACAAGGGCGAGAAATAGAGGAATCTTGAGGGCTAATACTTTCTCACACGTGGTAGTCATGCGGCAATGTTAGCAAGAGGATATTGCAGCGAGACCCGAGAACGCCATGTGTAGATTACGGGGGTAATATTCGGCTCGGGGTGACGCGAATTGCACACATCTTCCCGAGGGCAAAGGCCACCTCTGTCCCGCCGGACAACGACTCAACTACGGCGGACACAATGCTCGGAACAGTACCAAATGTGTCGTTCTTGCACGAAGGGTAAGGCGCATTGAACGAACGCAGCCTCTGCTTAGAGATCGCGGTCGGCAACCTGGGTTAGACAAGCGCGGTTAGACAAGCGCTCAGCCCTGGGTTCCCGTCTGCGGCCCAGGTTTTGTCTTTGCCGCTCCGCGCCAGGCCAGCAGCAGCATCAACACGCCAAAGACGAGCAATCCCACGCCCGCGTCGAAATTGATGTTGATGCCGAGCGAGCGCGCATAGATTTGCTTGTCGCCAAGCAGACCGAATAGTGCCAGTATCACTCCAAACAGGCTGAACATCCATCCTATCGGATAACGAATATCCAGATTCATTGCGCGTCTCCCATTTACCTGAAGATAATGTTCAGTACTACGGCAAGGACAAGGACGAGTCCGCCGAGATACGCAGGGCGCTGGTACCACGACAGGTGCTCTTCGCTCGGCCTCTCCGTCAGCGAGTAAACCAGTCCGACGAGTTCCTTTTCCTCGCGCGGTTTCGTAAACAGTGTGACCGCGACTGTGATTATGAAACAAACGGAAAAGGCCCAAATTGCCGTCCAGAAGTTTTGCGCCATTTCGCTCGGGTATCGATGAAGGACAGCGATAAAGCCGCCCTTAATTCCCGGCAGGTCGCCGCGAGCCAAGGTCGATCCGTGATGCAGGAGCGCGACTGCGGTGCCGGAAACCAGCCCGGTGAAGGCCCCGTGGCCCGTCGTCCGCTTCCAGAACATGCCCAGCAGGAACGTGGCGAACAAGGGCGCATTCACAAAGGCGAACACCAGCTGCAGGAAGTCCATCAGGTTTTCGTAACGGGTCGCCGCATAGGCGGCGGCGATGGAGAACAGAATTCCAAACACAGTGGCGAACTGCCCCATGTGCAGGTAATGCTTGTCCGACGCGCCTTTGTGGATGTACGACTGATAGATGTCGTAGGTCCAGACGGTGTTGAAGGCGGTTACGTTCCCGGCCATGCCAGACATAAAACTGGCCAGGAGCGCGGTGAGGCCGAGCCCCAGGAGTCCGGTGGGGAAGTAGTGCAGCAGCATGTTCGGGATGGCGAGGTTGTAATCGAGGAGCGGTTTTCCCTGACTGTCGACTGCCGGCTTGCCTGTCGCCTCGTCGATCTTTTGGGGGATCAGCCCTCTGCCTCCGTTGTTTACTGTCTGCATCTGGACTACGCCATTGACTGTGACCGCTTGCTGCTGAGGCACTGCCAGTGCGATCATTCCCGGCAAAATCACCAGAGCCGGGAAAAACATCTTCGGCACGGCCGCGATCAGGGGCGTGCGGCGCGCGTCGAGCATCGATCCCGCCGCCATGGCGCGCTGCACCACCAGGAAATTCGTGCACCAATAACCGAAGGAGAGAGTAAATCCGAGGCCCATCGCCAGCCCGAACCACTCGACGCCGAGGGGATTGTTTTGCGCGTTCGTCATGCCCTGCCACGAATGTGTGAACCCGGACGGCAGTTGCGTCTTCAATCCACTCCACCCGCCCACGTTTTTCAATCCGAGATAGACGAGCGGCAAAAAACCGGCCACGATCAGGAAAAACTGAAGGACCTCGTTGTAAATCGCGCTCGTCAGGCCTCCCAGAAAAACATAGCCCAGCACGATGAGAGCGGAAATGAAAACACTCAGATGGAAGGACCAGGACATCGGCAGGCCCATCTTGGCCAGCGGGAGATCCAGAATATGGAGCACCTGGATCAGCTTCGCCATGGCGTACATCGAAATGCCCGACGAGAGCACCGTCATGATGGCAAACAAGATGGCGTTGAAGCCCCGCGTTTTTTCATCGAAACGCAGCCGCAAAAATTCCGGCACGGAGCGGGCGCGTGAGCCGTAGTAAAAAGGCATCATGAACAAACCGATGAAGACCATGGCCGGAATCGCGCCGATCCAGTAGAAATGGCTGGTGGCAATTCCGTATTTCGCGCCCGAGGCTCCCATCCCGATCACTTCCACCGCGCCCAAGTTCGCGGCCATGAACGCGATGCCGCACACCCAGGCCGGCAGCGAACGGCCGGCAAGGAAGAAGTCGGTGCTCGTCTTCATATACCGCTTCAGGAAAACGCCAATCCCCAAAACAAAGGCGAAATAAAGAAACATGATGACCCAATCGATGGCCGTAAGATTCATTCCACAATCCTTTCCACCAGACGATGGTAATTCGCCTAGACGATCACCGGGGCGCATGCCGGATGTATCAGGCGCGATCTAAGCCGGGATTTCCGGTTTGAAGCGCTGACCCGTGCATGATAAGAGCTTCCCGCCCTCAACACAACGAGTTTTCCGGCAGGGGAGGACCAGCGAGATAAGCAGGATTCTGCCTGAGACACCAAGGAATATCAGGCCGATTCTGAGGTTATGACGAGAAGTAAAAGGCTAGAGTCCGAAAGCATCCTGCGCGAGGATGTCAAGTCGCTCGATTGAAATGCGCAGCCCTATCGGGCACCGGCGTGCATCTTCTTTTGCGCGCCGGCCTGTGCCTCACCGTCGCCGGCGAAGGCGGAACGTTTGCGGGTATCTTTCAGCCACGCGGCCGCTCGGTCTTCAGCCTCCGCCAGTTGTTGAGGAGACATTCTAAGGCGGATGTCTTTCTTGCCCAGCTCGATTTTTTCAAGCATTGGGATTGCCGTTTTCTCCGCGAGCAGGTACCACATGTAGGCGGAAACCGAGGCTGGTTGGAAGCCCGCGATTTGTCCATCTCCGTTGTTCTGAACCTCTTTCATCTGAGAAAAATGCTCGGCCAGACGAAGCTGTGCCAAGGGATCGCCGGCCTCGGCGGCCTCGATAATCGCGGAGAACGAGGGGCTCTCTCCGTTGGCGGCGCCTTGTGGCCGGGATTGCGAGTTGTTCATGGTCAGGTAGAGCAACTCGGTGCGGCTGGAAACGCCCAGCTTATCAAAAATACGGAATAGGTAGTTCTTGACCGTATGCGGGCTGAGTTCGAGAGCCTTAGCAATTTCGCGATTGGTCATACCGCCAGCCAGATGCTGGATGACCTGGCGTTCGCGCGCGGAAAGCAGTTCGATTCCCTTGTGATTGGTGGCGCGGACGAGCGGCGCGTTTACCAGAGCTTCGAGCGCCTGATCCAAATCGACGCTCCGCGCCCAGATTTGGCCTTCATGGACGGCCCGAATGCACTTGCAGAGGCTCTCCAGCCGCTCTTGCTTGGAAAAAATTCCCCGGGCGCCGGCGCGAAAGCACTCCAGGACTTCGTGGGGCTTGGAAGAGTCCAACAGGATAATGCCCTTGATCTGAGGCCGGAGCGCGCGCATCTCCCGCAACACCTGGGTGCCGTGGCCAGGCTGGTTGTCCAAATTGTGACTGATAACCACGACATCGATGGGGACGCGAGTGACGGCAGCCAACAGTTCCTCGGAATTCGAAGCCGCAGCTACGACCTGCAAGCCACGATCGTTGCGCAGCGCGTCGGCTAAGAGCTGGGTGTGGATTCGGGTGCTGTCGGCAACAACGATACTGACAAAATCCGAGCCCACTTCCTCATGGGATGGCATCGTGTCTCCTGGTATTTGGTCATACGAACCGGAAGGGGGAATCAGACAAAGGTCCGCTCGTAAGGACTCTGGTCTCCGGGGGGAGGAAAAAGCGACGCAAAAAGCCGACCAAGATCCCTTGTTACAGTTGAGAATGTACCACTAAACTTACGAGCCGGCAAGCAAGGGCCTTGCAACCTGTGCAAAGAATTGCACTGTTGGTCGCGGCTTCGGGTGCCGTTTGAGCGACTGCACGACCTAGTCAGGAATCAGATCGAGATGCGGTTAGAATTTACACACATTTAACACTCCCAACTGCCGAGCCTAAAGGTAATCGCATCAATGACATATCAGCCTAATCTGCGGGCGGGTTCGTGGCTGTCTGGAAGGGTTGGCAAACTCCGCAGTTGGCTATACCACGGCTGTGCCAAAGAATAACGTCTCCAAGCTGTGTACCTTGGTCAGGAGAAGATCAGCCCGTGCCCGGATAGGGTTGTAATGTCCTAGGTAGTCCTACCACTTGCACGTCCTTGCAAGTGACTATAGGGTTAGGCAACTAGTAACTTCCCCCTAGTAGTTTGAGTTCGTTCCTCCCCCCGAAGACGTTCACGAGAATTCCTATGCGATGCAAGCGGACCCAGCGCAATGGGACCCAGAGGGCGAAGCTATGAGTACCTCCAATCAGATCTGCGAAGTGAGCAGCGGGCCGAACCCATGGGTGTCGCCGGAAGAATTGCGCTGGTACGCGCTGCACACCCGGGCGCGCCACGAAAAGGCGGTCGAGCGGCGATTGCGCGATCAAGGCATGGAAACGTTCCTGCCGACCACGATGGAAGTGCATCGCTGGAGCGATCGCAAGAAGAAAGTGGAAGTGCCGCTGTTCAGTTGCTATGTATTTGTCCGCTGCGCATTGAGCGCGGAAGACCGGACGCGCGTGTACCAGGTGGAGAGCGTGCACGGTTTTGTGGGCAGCCGCGGGGCGAGCCTGCCGATTCCCGATCAGCAGATCGAAAGCATCCAGAAGGTGTTGACGCAGACGGCGCCTTGGCGATCGTACCCATTTCTTAAGGTGGGCCAGCGGGTGCGGGTGCGCGGCGGAGCGATGGACGGCGTGGAAGGCGTGTTTCTATCGGAGAACGGCGACCACAGCCTGATCATTTCCGTCGAAGCGATTCAGCGGTCGATGGCCGTGCGCATTGACGGGTACGACGTAGAGCCAATCTGAAGAAATTGTTGCAGTCCGCCTATCCAGCAATTCTCTCCTAACCGATCCAGGATTTTCTTACCTCTTTTCATCGGGCCCTCGTAGCCATGTATCAACCAGAAATCGAGCGAATCAGCGAGGAGTTGTATTTCATCGCGGCCAGTCCGGCCACGCGCCGGCTGCGTACGCAGGCGCAATTACTCTCGCAAACGGACGTGCCGGTTTTGATTACGGGAGAAGCGGGCAGCGGGAAGACGACGGCTGCGCAGCTTATCCATTCGCTTTCGATTCGGTCCAGCTTCCCATTCATGCGGGTCAAGTGCGCGGTGCTTACCTCGGACCTGCTGGAAAATGAACTGTTCGGTTACGAGCACACTGCCGCCAGCGGCCGGCCGGAATCGACCATTGGGAAATTCGAACAGTGCGCCAAAGGAACGATCTTGCTGGACGAATTCGACGCCATGCCGGGCCCGGTGCAAAGGCGGCTGCTGAAGCTGCTGGAGTCGGGAGAGTTTGTCCGGTGCGGCGGCCAGAATCCGATCCGGGCCGACGTGCGCATCATCGCGGCCATGTGCGGCGATCTGGAGTCGGCGGCGGCGGAAAAGAGAGTTCAAGAAGAGCTATTCTATCGCCTGAGCGTTTTCGAATTGCGCGTGCCATCTCTGCGGGAGCGGCACGAGGAAATCCCGCTGCTGCTGGGGCATCTGATGAACCGGCTGACCCGGCGCTATGGCGTTCCGGCCCCGCATTTTTCAAGCGCGCTTTTGGATGCGTGCCAGCAGTATGCATGGCCCGGCAACCTGCGCGATCTGGAGAACTTTGCCAAGCGCTTCCTGGCGCATGGCGATGAGGGGGCGGCGTTGCACGAATTGCAGTCGCGTCCAGATTACGGTTTGGCAAGCAAGGGTGAGAATGGGAACGGCAACGGGCACGTGAAACCGGGCGTTCAGCTTTCGAACGGTCACCCTTCGAGCCCGCACACGGCGGATGAAAAGTCGTCTCTGAAGTTGCTGGTGAGAAACGCAAAAGGGGAAACCGAGCGCAGCGCGATTGCCCAAGCCCTCGAACAAACACACTGGAATCGAAAAGCGGCAGCTCGTTTACTGAATGTCAGCTATCGCGCGCTGCTTTACAAAATCCAGGAATACCACATGGCGCCGCCGGCAGAGTCTACGCGTCTTTTTGCTACCGACGGCTTGCGGCAAGTGAAGTAGCGCTGTCACGAAAGCGGCTACGATTGAACCAAGTGGCATGAAGCAGCTACGATTGAGCAAACTCAAATTGAACGGGTTACGCGCGAACCGGGGGACGGTAGAGAGGCATTGCTTATGACACAACTCAAGACGGCCCATCGAATCATGTGGGTCCTGACGCTTTTGGTGTTGATGTCCATCGGAGCGCCGGCGCAATCCGATTCCGCATCGCGCCCACCGGCGCCCGCCGCCGCGACAGCCGATAAGCAAGCGGGCGAGAAGTCCGGGCAAGGCTCTCGAGCCGCACATTCGGATAATTCTTACGTGATTGGCGCCAACGATGTCCTGGCAATCAATGTGTGGAAAGAGCCTGATATTACGCGTTCCGTTCCGGTTCGTTCCGATGGAAAGATCTCTTTGCCGTTAGTCGGGGAACTGCAGGCGGGCGGGCAGACGCCGCAGCAACTGGAACAAGAGATCACCAAGCGCCTGCAGAACTATATCTCCGAGCCTGAAGTCACGGTCATCGTTACCGACAGCAAGAGTCAGAAAGTGAACATCATGGGTATGGTGAGCAAGCCGGGCGCCTATTTGTTGACGAGCTCGACCACCGTGCTCGATGCGATTGCGCTGGCCGGGGGCTTCAAAGACTTCGCCAAGCAGAAGTCGATCTATGTTCTTCGGCAGGCTCCGGACGGAACGCAGAACCGAATCCCATTCAACTACAAAGAAGTGATCAAGGGCAGGAATCCGGAGCAGAACATCCGCCTGCAAGCTGGCGATACGGTCGTGGTCCCGTAGAGGTGGCGATGAGCATTCGGCGCTGTTTGATCCTCGGGTGCATGGTGGTTGGATTGCAGGTTCTCTCGGCGGGGCAGGACCAGCCTTCGCAGAACCCACCGGCCCAGAATCCCGGCGGCGACAATAGCGATAGTGGGAGAACGGCTCCGGCTGCCGCGCTGTCGGCCATAGCAGGAATGCAGTCCGAAGGCGGCACAGAAGACACCAGCGAAGATCTGCCGCAGGTACCGGCGCTGCTGGGAGGGAAAGGAATATCGACAGCCTTTCTCGCCGAGATGAAAAGATCGAATTATCTGCGCGGCGGTGTGAATGTGGGAGCAACCTACGATGACAACCCGCTGCTGCTTGCAAACGGGGAAAGCAATACAAGCGAGACGATCTTTCCCAACATCAGGATTGAGGAATCGACGTCTCGCATGCGCTGGAGCCTCGGGTACGCTGGCGGCCTGACCGTAAATCAGAAGATCACGAGCCAGAACCAAGGATCGCATAGCCTGAATTTCGATTCGCAGTACCGGCTGAGCCCTCATATGAATCTGCGGATCGCCGAGACCTTCACCATGATGACCGGATTTTTTGACGCGGGGAATGGCGCCGACACCCTCGCCGGCTCAAGCGGACCGAACGCCAGTTTGATTACCCCGTTGTCCACGCAAAGATCCAGCGTAACCACGGTAGAGACGAACTATCACTCTGCCTTGAACGACCTGATTGGGGCGAGCGGATCGTTCTATGCCTTAGATTTCACCAACGTCCCAGCGGGAGCCCAGCTGACGAATTCCGAAACCGCGTCCGGCTCGGCATTCTGGCTGCACCGGGTCTTTCGCGGAGACTGGGGCGGTATAGACTACCGTTTCGACCGGATCACGTTCAATTCCGGCAGCGACGAAACCCGCGTCCATAGCTTCACAGTAGTGGACACGCTGAGCGTTTCGAAACGATTCACACTGACTGGCTTTGTCGGTCCCCAATACTCGGAGAACGAAGGATTGGTCCCGCCTGCGACGCTGTCCTCTCAGTCGAGTGCCTGGTCGATCACCGGCGGAGCGGATGGCGGCTGGCATGGCGATCGTACGAGCTTGTCTGCCGGATACTCCCGAAGCATCAGCGACGGCGGCGGCGTTTTGGGCGCGGTTCATTTACAGAGCGTACGCGCTAACTTCCGCCGCCAACTGGTTCCGGGCTGGGCGGCTGCTCTCAACGCCAGTCACGGAACGAACCAGTCGATCACCGTGCCCTTCGCGACCAGCGCGAGTTCGATCAATTTAACTTCGGCAGGCATCTCGCTGGAGCGTAACGTGGAGAAGAGCTTCGGGCTCCGGTTCGCTTACACGCACGACTTTCAAGAGCAGTTTGGATTGCCTGCCCCAATGCCAACGCAGGATGCGAGCCGGAATCGATTTGTTGTGACGCTTTCTTACCAGTGGGCGAAACCTTTAGGAATGTAATTATGGAAGAAGAACTGCAGGAATCAAGCCAGCTACCGGATTTTACGGAGATCAAGGGAATCGTTCGCCGCCGGCGGTGGCAATTTCTAGTGCCGTTTTTCTGCGGCTGGGCGCTGGTGTGGGCGGCGAGCTGGCTGATCCCTTCGACTTACCGGTCGGGCACGCTCATTCTGGTCGAGCAGCCATCGGTTCCCGAAAAGTATGTTGTTTCGAACATCGACAGCGACATTCAGCAACAGCTGGACAGCATTACGCAGCAAATCCTAAGCCGCACCCGTCTTCTCCGCATCATTGAATCTCTCGGTCTCTACGCCAAGGACAAGAAGCACAAGAACCCGGACGACCTGGTGGAGACGATGCGCAAGGACATCGAGATCGAGCTGTCGCACGGCGACGACAAGAAACTCTCCGCATTCAACATTTATTACGTGAATCGCGATCCGAAGATGGCGCAGGCGGCCACGGCCGAGCTGGCGAATCTTTTCATCACGGAAAATCTGGAGCAACGGCAGAAACGCTCGGAGAACACGACCAGCTTTCTCGAAGATCAGCTCGATCAGGCGCGCGCAAAACTCGCGGCACAGGAAGCGAAAATGCGCGTGTTCAAAGACCAGCACTTGGGCGAGTTGCCCACTCAGATGCAGAGCAATCTGCAGATCCTGGCCGGCCTGCAGAATCAGGTGCAAGCGAACCAGGACTCGCTGAACCGGGCCAAGCAGCAGAACACCTATCTGGAATCTCTGCTCAATCAATATCGCGCCGTTGATCGCGGTTCGAAGCCGGGCGAGGTTGGGCCGGCCGGGCTGGCCGAGATTGACAAGCAACTGGACCAACTGAAGACCCAGTTGGCGGATTTGACCTCGCACTATACCGAGAAACATCCCGACGTCCGCAAGACCAGGGAACAGATCGGTCAAGTGGAAAAGACGCGCGAACGAATCATCGCTGCCATGAAAAGCGGCGCGAATAGTCCCAGCCCGGAACCGGCCGCCTCGGCGGCGCTCGATCCGAAGAGCGCACCGATGCTCGAACTGGAGAGCCAACTGAAGGCCAATCGCCTGGAAATCGCGAACCGGGAAGCGGAAATCAAGGACGAGCAAAGCAAGATCAGCCAATACCAGGGACGGTTGAATATGGCCCCGGTGATGGAGCAGCAGTTCGCGGATATCACGCGCGATTACGATCAATCGAAGGCCGATTACGAATCGCTCCTGGCCAAGAAGAACCAATCGGAAATGTCGACCGACCTGGAGAAAACGCAGCAGGGCGAGCACTTCCGCATGTTGGATCCTCCGAATCTTCCAGTAAAACCCTACAAACCGAACCGGTTGCAATTGTGCGGTCTGGGACTGGTGGTCGGCTTTGTGTTGGGCGCGGGCTTAGCCATCGGTCCGGAGAAGCTGAGCGGCAAAGTCCACAGCGAGCGCGAGATCAAGAAGCTGGTTCCTTTCGATGTGATGGCGGAAATCCCGCAGATCGAGAGCCCAGAGGAACAGTCGTCCAGCCGGCGTGGTGGCTGGATCGCGGGCGCGGCCGCGGTGGTGATCATGGGTTTCATCCTGTTAGGATCGGCAGTAACGTATTTGTACGGCTAAGAATCATGTACAAGAGCTTCTACAACCTGCAGCGGAACCCGTTCGAGATCACGCCGGATCCCTCGTTCCTGTTTCCCACGACGCGGCACAACGAGGCTCTCGCTTCGCTGTACTACGGCGTGACGGCGCACCGTGGATTTGTCGTGTTGACGGGCGAGGTGGGCACGGGAAAGACGCTCATTCTGCGCTCGCTGCTGGGGTTGCTGCAGCGCCGCGATGTGGCCTTCGCTCTGATCTTCAATCCGACGCTTTCGCCTTTGGAATTCATGCGCTATATCGCGTTGGATTTCGGGTTGCCGGTCGCGGGCAAAGCCAAAGACGAGATCATCCACGTGCTGAATGGCTTCCTGCTGCAGAGACACCAGAAGGGATTGACGACGATTCTGGTAGTGGACGAGGCTCACCATCTGTCGGCGGAAATTCTGGAAGAGATCCGGCTCTTGACCAACCTGGAAACGTCGCAGCAAAAGCTACTCCAGATCGTGCTGGCGGGTCAGCCGGAACTCGATCAGAAACTCGACTCTCACGAACTTCGGCAGCTAAAGCAACGCGTCGCGCTGCGCTGCCATCTCGACCCGCTCAGCGCGAGCGAAACTAAGGAGTACATGCGCCGCCGTCTTCGCATTGCTGGGGCGCCGGCAGCCAACGAGGTTTTCTCCGGCCCGGCGATCGAGACTGTGTTTCGCAACTCGCGGGGCATCCCGAGGCTGATCAACACGATTTGCGAGAATGCGCTGCTTTCGGGCTACGCCAAACATGCGGCCACGATTACATCGGAAATCATCGAGGGTGTTGCGCGGGATTTGCGGCTGGGAGTAATAACGGTCGAACCAAGCAACAATGCCGAAACCCGGTTGTCCGAAGACAAGGAGCAGCGCGAACTCCTGCTGGCGGTGAAGACGCTGCTCGAAGTGCGGGACCGCATGCAGCAAGCGGGAACGAAGGGCCGGCTGCAATAAGAACCGGTTGCATACACACATGAGCTATATATTTGAAGCGTTGCAGCGAGCAGAAGCCGAGCGGGCGGGCGGAAACCTGCCGAAAAATGCCGACTCGGTCGCTGATCTGCTGCAAGGGGTGGAACAGGAAATCGAGAGAAGGCAGTCTCTCTCCGAATTGCCGATGACGGCGAGACCAGCATCTTCAGCGGTGGGAACGTTTTCCTCCGCGAAACTGATCACGCCGGCGCCGGCGGCGGACTCCCGGCTGGTGTGCCTGACGGATCAGGGCGGCATGGCGGCAGAGAAGTTTCGCGTCCTCGGATTGAAGCTGCGACACCTGCGCGAGCGGCGCAAGCTCAAGCGCATCGTGATTACCAGCAGCATTCCACAGGAAGGGAAGAGCCTGATCGCAGCCAATCTTGCGCTCAATCAATCCCGGAGCAAGATTTTGAACGCCGTGCTTATCGATGGCGACTTGAGGCGGCCGGAGCTAGCAAGGCGCTTCGGCTTCCGTCGTGACCTGGCGGGACTCAGCGAAGTGCTTCGTGGAGAGCGCCCATTGGCGGATGTGGTGTATAAACTCAACGGCTCCGGACTCTGGTTCCTGCCCGCCGGGATGACACCGGAGAACCCGATGGAGCTTATGCAATCGGGCAGGCTCCCGCAGCTGCTCGAACAACTCGAGACGTTTTTCGATTGGATTATTATCGACACCCCTCCGGTCCTCCCTTTGGCGGACACCCCACTCTGGATGAAACTGGCCGACGGAGTGCTGCTGGTGACTCGAGAGGGCGTGTGCGAAAAGAAGCAGATTGGGCGGGCTGTGGAGCTCATCGATCGTTCCACGATGCTAGGCGTAGTCGTAAACAGTTGCAGCGGCAGTGAGCACGAGTATTATTATTCACGGTATAGCTCGGCGGCGATCAAAGATGAGGAGTCTTCCTCGCCCGATCGCTGAGTTTTCCGCTTTTCCTCCCCCTTTAACTGAATCTCCCCCGTACAGACCGACCATGTCCGAGAAACTGAAGGCACATGTTACTACCGTAGCGCGCGAGGAGTTGCATCCCATGGCGTCACCTTCGACAGACCCGCGATCCGTTGATCGAAAGTCTCAACCGCAGAACTTGTTCGACCCCAACGAAGTCCTCTCGGAGGAAGCTTTCCGTCGGATGATCTCGGTGGAGCGCAAACGCAGCGAGCGTTCGCAAAGGCCGTTTGTGCTCTTGCTCATCGACACCGGGCGCAGTCAGCCGCAGAGCCGCGTCCTGCTGGACATGCTTTCCGCGCTCCAAGGGGCGACCCGCGAAACTGACGTCACCGGCTGGTATACAGCCGACTCGGTGGTGGGCGTGATGTTTACCGAGATCGTTCTGGACAACAATGCGGTGTTGAGCACGATCCTTTCCAGGATCGGCGCAGTGCTGCGCGACCGGCTCGACACCGAACAGTTCAGCCGGATCAAGTTCTCCTTTCACGTGTTTCCGGATGACTGGGATTCGCAGGATGCTGAGCGTCCCAGCAATCCAACCCTTTACCCGGATCTCGAAAAACGGCAGGAATCGAACCGTCTGGGTCGCGCTACGAAGCGCATGATCGATGTCCTGGGCAGCCTGTTACTGCTGCTCTTGTTATCGCCCGTCTTTGCCTTCATCGCCGCTGCCATCAAGCTCACGTCCCGCGGCCCCATATTTTTTCAGCAGAAGCGCATCGGCGAGCACGGAACACCCTTTACGTTCCTGAAGTTTCGGTCGATGAAGGTAAACAACGACGCCAGCCAACATAAGGAATACGTCCGTAAACTAATTGCTGGCCAGGCTGCCAAGCAACCCACCAACGGCAAGGGGGAAGGCATCTTCAAGCTCACGAATGATCCTCGGATTACCCCGGTGGGGAGTTTCCTGCGACGCACGAGCCTCGATGAACTGCCGCAGTTCGTGAATGTGCTGCTAGGCGACATGTCATTGGTCGGGCCCCGCCCCCCGCTGCCTTACGAGGTCGAGGCTTATGCGACCTGGCATCGGCGCCGCTTGCTCGAAGCCAAGCCGGGAATTACCGGCCTTTGGCAAGTACAAGGGCGTTGCCGCATTGGATTTGACGAGATGGTCCGGCTGGACCTACGCTACGCGCGGCAATGCTCGCCGCTGCTTGATTTGAAGATTCTGCTGCAGACTCCGAGAGCGGTCATCGCCGGGGATGGTGCCTGTTGAGGTTTCGCACTTCCTTCATCGCACTCCCCTATTAGTTCGTCTTCGCAGTCGCAAGAAAGTTAATTCCCCACATTTTCTGGATCGGCAAACACTGAGGGAGAATTCCTATGCTTAAATTTGGCGTGATCGGTTACGGGTACTGGGGGCCGAACATCGTTCGGAACCTTCGAAGTTTGGATGGATGTCAGGTTGTCGGGGTGTGCGATCAGAGCGCGCCGGCCCGCAAGCGCATTCAGTCGGCGCATCCGGGAACTCCCGTGTTTGCCGATGCCAAAGACCTCTTGAACTCGCCGGAAGTGGATGCTATTGCGGTGATCACCCCGGTCTGGACGCACTTCGAATTGGCCAAAGCCGCTCTCGAAAACGGCAAACACGTATTTGTCGAGAAGCCATTCACCAGCAGTGCCGCGCAAGCGGAAGAACTCATCAATCTTGCGGAACGGAAAAACCTCAAGATTATGGTGGATCACACATTTCTCTTCACTGGCACAGTGAAAAAAATCAGGCAGTTTCTCGATGACGGCACGCTTGGCAAGCTCTATTACTACGACTCGACCCGGGTAAACCTGGGGTTGTTCCAGCATGATGTCAACGTGATCTGGGATCTTGCTCCCCATGATCTTTCGATCATGGATTACATCATCAAAGACGAGCCTGAGGCGATCGTGGCGTCGGGACAAAGCCACCTCAACGGCCTGGAAGATATCGCATTCATTACCGCATACTTTCCGAACAACGTCATCGCGCACATCAACGTGAATTGGCTGTCGCCAGTCAAGATCCGGACCACCCTTATCGGCGGCGAAAAGAAGATGCTGGTCTGGAACGACTTGGAAGCGGACGAGAAGCTGCGCGTCTACGATAAAGGAGTGAACGTGACGACACAGCAAGGACTCTACAACTTGCTGGTCAATTATCGATCAGGCGACATGTGGGCGCCTCGAATCGAGCAATGTGAGGCTCTGCAGGTGGAGTTACAGTATTTTGTCGATTGCATCGTTAACGACGAAACGCCTTTCAACGACGGCATTGCGGGCCTTCGCGTCGTCAAGATGCTGGAAGCTTCCGGCGAATCCCTTAACAAGCGCGGAGCGTTGGTCTATCTCTAAACTCAAGTCCCCCAGTACTCTGCAAGACCTCGATAATATCTTCTTACTGATGGATAAAATTCAAGGAGCAACTGAGATGCAGACTGTGGTTGTCATGGGCAAGGGCGATCTGGCGATAAAAGTGGCCGACTGGTTTCTGCACTCCGAAAAGCACAAGTTAGTCGCGATCGTTCCGGTCATGCCTGAGCCTGCGTGGACGCAATCCCTGGCGAGTTGGGGCAGGGCAAACGGAGTGCCGGTAATCGATTCCGGCCATTACAAAGACCTACCGCGGATTTCGGCGGCCGACGGCGGCATCGACCTCGCAATGTCGGTGTTTTATGACAAGATCATCAAAGCCTGGTTCATTGACAAGTGCAAGAGGATCATTAATCTGCATAACGGCCCCTTACCTAAGTACCGGGGGGTCTCGCCCATCAACTGGGCTTTGAAAAACGAAGAAGATGAGCACGGGGTTACGATTCATGAAATCACTCCGGGCATTGATGACGGACCGATCATTGGCCAGCTGAAATATTCCATTTATCCCGAATTCGATGAAGTCGTCGACGTCTACCAGCGCTCTCTCGAATACGGCTGGGTTCTGTTTCAGCAGACGATCCCTCTGCTCGACAAGATCAAAGCCCGGCAACAGAAGGACGAGGATGCCATTTACTACAGCAAGCTGGATAACCCTCGACTAGGAGAGCGCAGCGGCTTCACGCGCCAGGCTAGTACCGTCCCACACGGATGAACTTTGCGCTGCGAACAGTCGGCGGTTGGTTACGCTTCTTAACCATTACCTTTAGGAGAAAAATGAATAACAATACGGCAATTCCTTTCCTTGACCTGATTACACCGCACTTAGAACTCGAGACCGAGTTGACGGAAGTGTTTCGAAGAGTTGTGACTACCGCATCTTTCATTGGCGGCCCGATGGTGGAAGACTTTGAAAAGGCCTTTGCCGAGTTTTGCGACACGAAGCACTCGGTTGCGGTAAACAGCGGCACCGATGCGCTGCGTTTCGCGCTGACGGCAGCGGGCGTTCGGGCGGGGGATGTGGTGGTGACCGTTCCGCATACCTTCATCGCGACGACGGAAGCGATTTCCCAGACTGGCGCGTTGCCGGAATTCGTCGACATTGACGAGCGTACCTACAACATGGACCCCGAAAAGCTTCGGGAATACCTCGAGAAGAGCTGCACAAAGGACGCCTCGGGTAAGCTTGTCAGCAGCCGCAGCGGGCGTCCCGTGACTGCGGTGGTTCCGGTCCACCTGTATGGCCAAATGGCAGACATGGACGCCATCGTTGAACAGGCGGAACGATTCGGGCTTATCGTCGTGGAAGATGCCTGCCAGGCTCATGGCGCGCAATACTTTTCGCGGAAGCAGAACCGATGGCAAACGGCGGGATCAGTCGGCCGGGCGGCTGCGTTTAGCTTCTATCCGGGCAAGAATCTTGGAGCATGTGGAGAAGCCGGCGCAGTGACCACGAACGATGGTGCGTTGGCCGCCAAGGTCAAGATGATCCGCGATCACGGGCAAGCGAAAAAGTACTATCACGACGTCGAAGGCTACAACGGGCGTCTGGACGCAATGCAGGCCGGCTTTCTTCACGTGAAGTTGAAGCACCTGGCGAGTTGGAATGAGCGGCGGCGCGACCGCGCGGCTGAGTATGGCCGCCTATTCAATGCGGCTGGTAATCCGGTCGAAACGCCTTACGAGCCCTCCTGGTCGCGCGCGGTCTATCACTTGTATGTTGTACGCACCGATGACCGCGAAGGGCTTATGGCACACCTGAAAGACAAAGGCATTGGCACGGGCATCCACTATCCCATCCCGTTGCACTTGCAGAATGCCTATCGCAGGTTGAACTATGCAGACGGCGATTTTCCGGTCACGGAGCGGGCGGCGGCCGCAATTGTGTCCCTGCCGATGTTCCCGAATCTGACCGAAGTTCAGCAGGCCCGCGTGGTTGAAGAAGTGCAAAGCTTTGCCAAATCCAAGCCGGGGCGCAGGCTGCTCGAACCGCAACTCAGCCGATAGCACGTTCTATCGACCCAACATCAACTTTTCGAGGAGTTAAACGCGTGAGAATTTCGGTGATTGGCGCCGGTTACGTCGGTCTGACCACAGCGGTGTGTCTGGCGGAGATCGGGCACACGGTTTGTTGTGCCGACAATGATGAGCGTAAGCTTACCCTTCTCCGCTGCGGTCAGATGCCATTCTTCGAGCCCCATCTCGAAGAGATCGTCTCGCGAAACTGCAGTGCGGGCAGGCTGCGATTCGAGACGACCGAGACCGCCGTCACCGGCGTGCAGGCCATCTTTATCTGCGTGGGCACGCCTCCTTTGGAAAACGGCGACGCCGATCTGTCGGCAGTAGCGAATGTTGCTCGAACGATTGGACAGCGGGCCATGGGCCACTGCCTGGTGATCGAAAAGAGCACGGTGCCAGTCCAGACCGGGCAACAGTTGAAGCGGCAGCTCCAGTTGTATGCGAGTAAAGGACTGCAATGCGACCTCGTTTCAAACCCTGAGTTTCTTCGGGAAGGCTCGGCCATCGAGGATTTCTTTCATCCGGACCGTGTAGTGATTGGGGTGGAAAATGAAGAGGCTGCCGCCCAAATGCAGGAAATCTACCGTCCGATCCTGGAGCAGAGTTGCAAATGCCCGGTGCACACGGAATGTGCGCAACGTCGGAAGCCGGCCTGGATCGTGACCGACACGAACTCCTCGGAGTTGATCAAGCACGCGTCCAATTCGTTTCTGGCCATGAAGATTTCTTTCATCAATATGGTCGCCGATCTTTGCGAGGCCGTCGGTGCGGATGTGACCAAGGTCGCTTTGGGAATGGGCATGGATCCCCGGATCGGCCCGGCGTTCTTGAATCCCGGCATCGGCTTTGGCGGGTTCTGCTTCCCCAAAGACGTCCAGGCATTCGTGCGAATCGCCGAGAAGGCGGGATGTGACTTCTCCCTGCTCAAAGAAGTCGAGAGAATCAACAAGCGTCGAATCGATCGCTTTGTCGAAAAGATTCGTCGAGAGCTTTGGGTGATTCGGGGTCAGAAGATTGCTGTATTCGGTCTCGCCTTCAAGCCCAACACCGACGACGTCCGCTTTGCTCCCGCGATCGAACTGCTCCACACACTGGTTCGCGAGGGCGCGATGGTGAGCGCCTACGATCCCCAGGCCACCGAGAAGGCGAGAGCGGCGTGCCCCGATGTTCGGTATTGCTCCAGCCCCTACGAAGCGGCACAAGGTGCGGACGCAATCTTGATTACCACGGAGTGGGAAGAGTTCAGCAAGCTGGATTGGCGGGAGCTGAAAAAGCTGGTGGCGCGTCCGCTGGTTCTGGACGGCAGAAACATGTTTAGCCGCGCGGAGATGACCGCTCGCGGATTCGACTACATCAGCGTTGGCCGGCAGTCTGTGTCCAGCATGGGCCAAGTTCATTCGGCCAGCCTCGAGCATGGTGCATTGCCCGATGTGGAACTGACACTCAGCTCGAAGTTACCCAGAGCTGCGAAGATCGAGAGAGGGTGATCCATCTCATGGCGTCCAATGCTGCGGTAACAGGGTCTGAAGTGAAAGAGGCGCTATCGCCCGGGGTCGGCAGGAAGATCTGGATCGACTTGGACAATTCGCCCCATGTTCCTTTCTTTCGCCCGATTATTGACGAACTTGAGAAACGGGGCTTTACGCTATTAATCACGGCGCGAGACGCCTACCAAGTTACGGAACTGCTCAGCTTTTACCGGATTCCTTGCCGTGTCATCGGAAAGCATTACGGCAGGGCTAAGTTCTTGAAGGGATTAGGCACGTTCTGGAGGGCGCTTCAGTTAGCCACGATTGTGCGTAAGGAGAAGCCGGCCCTGGCAATCAGTCACGGCTCCAGGGGTTGTCTGCTGGCGTCGACTCTGCTGGGGATTCCCAACATCACGCTAACGGACTACGAGTTCGTCGCCAAGGTTCCTACGATCAGACCGACCTGGATGATGGTGCCGAGTGTTATTCCGGATGATCATCTGAGCCTTCAGGGCGGGCGTGTGATGAAATACCCGGGACTCAAGGAGGACGTTTATCTCTCGCGGTTCCGTCCGGATCCGGATTTGCGGCGTCGCCTCGGGATTGCGCAGGAGCATGTACTGGTCGTGGTTCGTCCTCCCGCAACCGAAGCCCATTACCACAACCCGGAAAGCGAAACGCTGTTGACGGCCGCGCTTGAGCGAATCGTGAACACTCCCGGAACCAGAGGTATTCTCCTGCCTAGAAACAAAAGGCAGGAGGCGGAACTGCGGTCCGCATGGTCAGTAGGTCTGGCCGCCGACTCGCTGCTCATTCCCCAGAATGTCGAGGACGGATTGAACCTGGTATGGAATTCCGATCTCGTCATCAGCGGGGGCGGCACCATGAATCGCGAAGCGGCAGCCATGGGAGTTCCTGTTTACAGCATTTTCCGCGGAAAGATTGGCGCCGTGGATCGCTATCTGGCCGATCAAGGCCGCATGGTTCTGCTCGAAACTGAGGAAGACGTCAGAACGAAGATCCGGCTCGAACATCGCCATCGCTCGGCGCAGGATACGAAGAACAACATTCCCGCGCTGGAAACGATCGTTCAAAACATCGTCCACATCATCAACACGCAGCTATCCGAGGCTGCCGTACGGTGAACCTAAGGTCTGTGCAGCCTCCGATTCTGTCGCCCTCGCCTACCAGTCCGCCGCAAGCGAACGCGCAGTACTCATCGCGTCATCCCGTTCAGGAAATGGATTCCCAGATCAAAACAGCCACCCTCAAGCTTCTACAGTACTGCGAGACCGAGGGCTGGGCGGGGTACGATCCGTACGATGCTCTCAACAGCAGAGTTATCGAGGTCCTTCCGCTGCTGAATACGAAGTTGCTTCGGTTGGCGCTGACGCAGGCGCTGAAGCGGAGTCCCATCAACCTCCGCCGTCTCGCGCTGATTCCGAAGACGCAGAACCCGAAAGCCCTAGCTCTGTTTCTTTCCGCTTTGCTCAAACTCGCGGACACGGGCCTGATCCACCGCGAGGACTTGATTGAGCAGATGATTGATCGTTTGACCGAGTTGCGTTCCTCAGGCTCTCGGTACTCGTGTTGGGGATACAGCTTCGCTTGGCAGGGCCGCAAGGTGATTGTGCCCAGGGGCGCTCCCAACCTTGTCTGCACAACCTTCGTGGCGGGCGCGCTTTTGGATTGTTATGAACAACGCCAGGACGAACGGTGCCTGATAATGGCCGTAAGTGCGGCCGAGTATCTGTTGAGCGATCTTTACTGGGACGACGGCCGCGAGTCGGGTTTTAGCTATCCCAAACCCGCCCTGCGGAGCGAAATCCATAATGCCAATTTGCTAGCGGCAGCCTTGTTGTGTCGCGTGTCCTACTACACGGGCGAAACGAAGTTCCTAGCTCCGGCCCTGAAGGCGGCCCGCTATTCGGCCGCCAGGCAAAATGCCGATGGCTCCTGGTACTACGGCGAAATGGCGTCGCAACGATGGATCGACAATTTCCACAGCGGCTACAACTTGAGCGGGCTCCGGCAGATTCAGAGCTATGCAGTCACCAACGAATTTGAAGAGAATATTCGCCGCGGATTCAGGTTCTACAGGGATCACTTTTTTCGTGAAGATGGAGCGGCCCGGTACTTCCACGACCGCACGTATCCCATCGATATCCACTGCGTCGCGCAAAGCATCCTCACGCTCCTTGAGTTCCGCGATCTGGATGCGGGCAACGTCGCGCTAGCCAACTCGGTGTGCCAGTGGGCGATGAAGCATATGTGGGATGCACGAGGATTCTTCTATTATCGCGTACTGCGCTCCTGCACGATCCGAACTTCCTATATGAGATGGTCGCAGGCATGGATGCTGTTGGCCCTGTCCAGGATGCTCAGCGAATCGAAATCGGTGGCGGGACATCTGCAGTCCCAAGACTCGCCGGCTTTTGCTAAGTCATGACTCTCCCCGTCTATGTTCTGATCACGCCAGCGCGGAACGAAGCGCAGTTCATTGAACTGACCCTCAGGTCTGTCGTTTCACAGACGAACCGGCCGCTGCGATGGGTGATTGTGAGTGACGGTTCGACCGACGGTACAGACGAGATCGTGAACCGATATGCGGCTGATCACCGCTGGATTGAGCTGCTGCGAATGCCGGAGCGGCGGGAGCGGCATTTTGCCGGGAAAGTGCACGCTTTTAACACCGGCTACGCGCGGGTGAAGGATTTGCCATACGCTGTTATCGGAAGCATAGACGCAGACATCTCGTTCGACCAAGACTACTTTTCCTTCTTGCTCGGCAAGTTGGCGGACGATCCCGGCTTAGGGTTGGTTGGGACGCCGTTCAAGGACGATTCAATGTACGACTATCGGTTCGTCAGCATCGAGCATGTTTCTGGAGCATGCCAATTGTTCCGGCGTGAATGCTTCGAGGAGATCGGCGGTTATGTGCCCGTAAAGTCGGGTGGCATCGATCATATTGCGGTAATCACCGCAAGAATGAAAGGTTGGAAGACCAGAACGTTCACCGACACGATTTGTTGGCACCACCGGAAAATGGGGTCGGCCGAACGCGGTGCGTTACACGCAAAATTCAGAGTTGGCCGCCTGGATCATGCCTTGGGTGGCCATCCCGTCTGGGAACTTTTCCGGACAGCATATCAGATGACTAAGAAGCCATACGTCATCGGCGGTCTGAGCCTGTTGGCAGGTTATATCTCAGCTTTGGTTCGGGGCGACGAGAGGCCCATATCGACTGAATTCGTAAGATTCCGGCGTCGCGAGCAGATGCAACGATTAAGAAAGTTCCTGGCGCGAACCTCGGGTTCGGAACAGCCGCATTCCGCAGCATCCTCTTGAGTTCAAACAGAGTAGTGCATCGTTCGTCCCTGCCTCGAGTCAGCCACATCTAATGAATCCGGAAGCCAATCTCGTCTTGACGGCACAAGGCAACGTCTCTGCACCTCGAGAAGGGCAGTTCTTGGTCAATCCTGTCTTAGACGACGAACCGACCTGTCGGACTGTCCAACCTTCCGAGACAGGACGTCTCATCGTGAATGCCGATGACTGGGGGCGAGACCGCAACACGACTGACCGGATACGCGAGTGCTGTCTTCGTGGATCCGTATCCTCGGTAAGTGCAATGGTTTTCATGGAGGATTCGGAACGGGCGGCGGCGCTGGCGTTGGAAAGAGGAATTGACGCAGGTCTGCATCTGAACTTTACGACTCCATTTTCGGCGCGACAATGCCCGACCTTGCTGGCGCGGCGCCAGCAGGCTTTGGCCAGGTACCTGTTGCGGCACCGTCTCGCCCAAGTCATATTTCATCCCGGTCTGATGTCCTCCTTCGAGTACGTTGTGGAAGCCCAGATCGAGGAGTTTTGCCGCCTTTATGGAGCGAGGCCTAAGCGGGTCGACGGCCACCATCACATGCATCTTTGTGCGAACGTGCTCTGGGCGAGATTGTTGCCGTTTGGAACTGTTGCGCGGCGAAACTTTTCTTTTCAGCCGGGGGAGAAAGGGCTGGCCAACCGCCTCTATCGCAAGGCCGTGGATCGCGCGCTCGCCCGGCGCCACCGTCTCGTTGACTTCTTGTTTTCTCTGCCACCGCTTGAACCCACAGGCCGCTGGCAGAGGATTTCTTCCTTGGCGCGCGAGTCAGTCGTGGAACTGGAGACGCACCCCGTCAACCCGGAAGAATATCGGTTTCTGATGGAAGGCGAGTTTCGGAGGCAACTCGGAGATCTCCCGGTTGCTCTCTCCTTCGTTTGCCCCAGGATAGTAGACCAACCGTCGGCCACATGAAGATCGCTACGGAGGTGCAAATGACGTTTCAGATTCCGGTGAGGGCTGCACCTTGATGATGATCCGTACGGTTCCACCATGCTCCCGGCAGTTCATTTCCCCGTCCTGCGTCCAAGGGAATGCTGCAGATCTTCGACGATTTATATGATCGCAAGCATGAATTCAAGCAGCTACAAGACTGGCAGAGGATTTATAGAAGGCACCTCCGGATCATTGCGGAGACGTAGAATTATTAGAAGGATCTGCTGAGCTGGTGTGAGCAGCAGACTAACCTGGACACAACTGTTCGCACAAAATTTCGGAGCGCTGGGAACTCTATGCCTTACCAAAGTCTAGACTTGACCTGGCGCCGGAGGAATCTCTATGAAGCAACCTGAATGTCTATCGATTGTGATGCCTGCCTATAATGAAGAGGCTACGCTGGAGGCCGTTGTGGAGAAGGTCCTGGCGGTCCCATACCTTCTCGAGGTGGTGATCGTTAACGATTGTTCCAGCGATGCCACGGGCAAGATCGCCGAAGAACTGGCTCGCCTCAATCCGAAGATTAAGGTGATACATCAGCCAACGAACCGCGGAAAAACGGAAGCCTTAAAGACCGGCTTCGCGAGCACACGAGGCGACATCGTGATTGTGCAGGATGCTGATCTAGAATACGACCCCTCAGATATCGGGGAAGTGATTGCTCCCATTCTTGCTGGTGAGGCCGATGTTGTTTACGGATCACGTTTCCTGGTTCGCCGGGCTGCACGAGCGTTGTACTTCTACCACTATCTCGCCAACAAGGGACTGACCTTCCTTTCGAACCTCTTCACGAATGTAAACTTGACCGACGTCGAGACTGGATACAAAGCCTTCAGGGGCGACATCATCCGCGAGATGAGAATCACGAGTAGTGGCTTCGGATTCGAGATTGAGGTTACAGCTAAGGTCGCCAAACTACACTGCCGCATCTACGAAGTGCCGATCTCCTACTATGGCCGGACTTACGAAGAAGGGAAGAAGATCGGGTCAAAGGATGGGGTCGCCGCACTTTGGTACATTGTCAAGTTCAATCTGTTCTGTAGCCTGGCGAAGTCGTATCGGCTTTTGCCTGCCAAAGCCCCGACCTTTTCGCCGGACGCGAATCCCAATGGTTACACCGCGCCCGCCGATACGGAAGTTACGCTGCCGAATTAGGTTCGACGCTGCAGTGCTGCCTGACGAGTTCGCCCCCGTTGTGTTAAATCGACAAACCGTATCATGGCCCTGATTGCCACGCTGATTTTTGTAGTGCTGATCGCAATACTGCTGAAGTTCACGCGGGAGCGGGGAACCAAGTGGTCGGCGGCTCTATTGCTCGCATTCACGTGGCTGTGGTTTGCCTCCTCACGGAATCCCACCGACTGGTTACAGTTTCGGGGGGAGGGCAAAGGGTCGGCCGACACTGCGTACGACGAGGGGAACCCGGTTAATCGCGCCCTTTACACGGGGGTGATGCTGGCGGGGGTGATCGTGCTCGCTGGAAGGTCGAAGCGTACCACGGCCTTTCTAGCGGCAAATCTTCCGGTGGTTTTGTTCTTCTTGTATTGTGGCCTGAGCGCCACTTGGTCCGACCATGCCGACATCTCAATAAAACGATGGTTTAGGGGCCTGGGCGACCTGGTGACGGTTATGCTGATCTTGACAGCTACGGACTGGGTGAAGGCCTTCAAGTGGGTCTATACCCGGTTGGCATGCGCGCTGATGCCGCTTTCTATTCTGTTTTTCAGATGGGTGCCAGCGCTCGGACGGAGCTACAGCATCCATGACGGGCATGTAACCGTGACCGGAGTCACCGACGATAAGAACCTCCTGGGAGCGATCTGTACGCTCTTCGCACTGGCAATGGCTTGGCGTATGATCGAGGCCCTCCGGACGAAAGGACCCCGTAGAAAGGGGCTTCTAATCGCCTATGGCTCGGTAATTGCGGCGGCCATTTATCTTAACGTTATCGCCGATTCCGCTACTGCCACGGCATGCTTGATGGAGGGCGGTGGCATACTGCTGCTGACCAGCATGCCGAGGATATCCAGGCGGCCCCTGCTGATTCATTCGATGGTGGCGGCAGTACTGAGTCTTACCGCTGCCAATTTGTTTTTTGGCAGCAGTTTGTTGGCAATGTTTGGGAGGAACCCAACCCTCACCGGCCGAACCGAGCTTTGGAACCTGTGCCTGACCCTCGTCAGGCATCCGATGGTCGGTGCGGGGTATGAAAGTTTCTGGCTGGGGTGGCGGCTGGAGAGAATGTGGAACTATATTCCGGGCGTCAACCAAGCGCATAACGGCTACCTTGAAATCTATCTGAACCTGGGATGGGTGGGAGTGGCACTGCTGGTTGCGTTCCTGATCTCGGGCTACCGCAACATCGTGCGCGCGGTTCGCCGGCGGGAGCCGGCAGCAAGCCTCAGGCTGGCGTATTTCGTGGTCGCGTGTGTCTCCAACTGCACGGAGGCCGGATTCAAGATGATGCATCCCATGTGGATCGCTTTATTGCTCGTATCTACAGCGAGGCCAGCTTGGGATTTCGCCGGTAGACGGCTAGCCGGACGCGGAGAAACTCCCCGAGAATCTCTTGAAACACGTGACTTCACAGACGCTTTGGCTAGCAGATAGGCTTGTATTCTAAGGAGGAAAGGTCCGTGAGCGCAGCGGCTGAAGTGACGAGCATTGACGCGGTGCAGGCGAGCGCCGCCGATTACCGGGGCGCGACAGTCTTGGCATTCGTCGTGTGCGGGCTGCTCACGCTTACTAGCCTGCTTGTTCCACCCTCACTGTCACATGACGCGGCCTGGGGCATGCGGGAGTGGCTGACTTATGCAGATGGCGGACCGATCAACACGATAATCAGTCCGGACGTGGCAGACATTTCCCGCGATCATGCCGGTTTTGTAACCTGGTGGAGTCCGGGGCAGTATTTGATTCCTGGTATTTTGACGCGGCTCGGCGTTCGGCTCGGCGCCGCGCTTAGCATTATCGCTGGTGTTTCTCTGCTGTGCTGCCTTCTCGGCTGGATTCATCTGGCCAAACACTTTGCGCTCACTCCGCGAACGACCACACTCGCGGTGGCATTTATGGCCACCTTTCGATATTCGACGCTACCCTTTGGCATCTACAATGGCGGAGAGATCCTCTTGCAAGGTCTTACGCCCTGGCTCATCCTGGCGGGCTGCCGTGTTCCCTCCTTGAGCGCTCTTCGGGCCGGAGGGTTGGCATTCCTTGTGATTTTGCTCGCCTTCTTCGCAAAGTTAACTGGAGTGATGGTGGCCAGCTTGGCTCTTCTTAGCGGCGCTGTCGAGGTTCTCGTACGTCTGCGACGGATCACCGCTGGAATGATAGCCGGCGCCGTTGGGGCGATCGCTGCGGTTGGCTTGCTGTATGTTGCCTGGTTTTCGCACGGGACAACCCCGGCAAGCGGGGCCGGATGGTCATTTCGCATTGGCACTGTCCTGTTCGCCCTGGGTACGCCATGGGGAGCCGGGGTTTCGTGGACCGACATGGTGACTTCTTTGCTATTCAATCTGCGGCATCCGGCGTTGGATGGCGGGCTCGAAAATGGCAATCTCTCGTTGATTCTCTGGCTCCTCCTACCTCCTATCGTTCTTTTCTTGACGGTAATTATAAAAGGATGGCAACAATATACTCATGACGCGAACTTGACCAGACTCTTGAGGATCACAGCCTGTTTCTATGCCGGATGTGCATTGGCCATGAGCGCAATTTTCCTGCACGGGGGGGACGTGAGTTTGGAAGAGCGGCACCTGCGTGCGGCTGGGATGCTAATTCTAGTGTGCGTCCTAGCAGTGGTCGATCGGCTGCCATGGAAGTCAGCGAGTCGCTTGGCGGTAGGCGCTCTTTGTGTTTTCATGTCGCTTTACGGTTGTCTTGCGTTTGCCTATCGCGCCTCGTCCACGAAGCGAGGAGAGATCGATCGCTATAGTGGAACACATCAGCCCAGCGTCGATGAAAGCGCCATCGAGTTACTCAGAACCGCATTCGCACGTGATGGGCGTGACGCCCTTTTTGTCCTCCCGTCACCGGAAGCCGCTTGCGCGCTCTCGCCGGGCGCGCGGATTCTGTCAAATCATATCGAGTTTGAGCCCGCAGAAGCCATCTCAGCACGGACGTATCGCGGCAAAGTGCGAGGTCGGGTGTATGTGGTCATCCCGACACGAATAGCGCAGTCGGTCAAGGCAACGTTGCTTTTGAAGGAGTTCCGAGATTATCCCCTCGATAAATGGGAAACGCGCAGTCTCGGCCGCAGCACAGTCTTCGTTCAAGAGGGAACCGGTACGCTGAACTAGTCTCGGGCCGAACAGATGCCACTATCGGCTTTGAGCGAGACCATTTTCTTCTTGGTTGGCGGCGGCGCACCTCTACTTCTACTTCGCCTGTTGGAAACCCGGGCGCCAAGCACTTCTTGGGTTCTTCGTTCACAATGACGCAAAATACCGTTCTGATCGGTTTCGCCGAAGCATCGGCCGCGCCGGAAACCGTGTGGAGCCTGGTGGATGCGGGGTTCAACGTAGTTGCTTTCGCGCGCGAGGGGCGAGCCTCAGCTTTGCGGCACAGTCGGTACGTCTTATGTCACGACATCTGCCCCCCCGAAGTAGATCTGCAAGCTTCGCTTTCCGACCTGCAGTCCTTGATGACTTTCGTCGGCGCCCAGGCTGGCTATGCGCCGTGCGTTCTGTTTCCTCTCGACGACAAGGGTGTCTGGCTCGCCAGCAAGGTGCGACTCGATAGCGGCTGGCTCCTGGCGGGACCTAGGGATGCGCAAGCCGAGTTAGCACTGAATAAGTGTGTGCAAACCCGGCTCGCCGAGGAATCGGGTTTTAATGTCCCGAGCACTGGCATGGCCCGTTCCGCCAGCGAAGTGTTTGAGTTTGCCGCCACTCAGCCTTTTCCAATCATCTTGAAAGCTGCCGAGTGCGTTCCCGTCTGGCAAGGCCGCCTGCACACTTGCCGCAAGTGGATTTGCGCCAATCGCGGCGAACTGGAGCGTGCGGTGGCCGAGTGGGGAGAGCGGGTTCCACTGCTGCTGCAGTCGTTTGTTAGCGGAACTGGGGAAGGAGTTTTCGGCCTAGCCGTGGCCGATGGAGTTCGCGCGTGGAGCGCCCACCGCAGACTGAGAATGATGAATCCGCAGGGCTCGGGTTCGAGCGCATGCATCTCGCAAACCGTGCCCGACGATCTCAAGCGCAAGGTTGTAACGATGATCGAACGCGCCGGGTGGCGCGGATTGTTCATGATCGAACTCCTGCGCGATTCCTCCGGAACCCTTTGGTTCGTCGAACTCAATGGTCGCCCGTGGGGAAGCATTTCCCTGGCTCGCCGGCAGGCATTGGAGTACCCAGCCTGGCACGTGCAACTGGCTCTCGATTCTACGTCGCAAGCAGGTGCCGGCGCATCGTCCGAGGTGGGAGTCGTTTGCCGCAACGCCGGGAGGGAGTTCTTGCACCTGCTGTTTGTGCTGCGGGGGCCGCGTTCAAGAGCGCTCAGCACGTGGCCACCGTTTTGGAAAACGGTCAGAGATGTGGTTCACGTGCGCCGCGGCGAAACCATGTACAACTGGCGGCGCGAGGACCCAAAAGTGTTCCTCGCCGATTTCTACAGCACCGTCAAAGACAACTTATTCAAGTCCAGGAATTAAGGACCGATGGAAGTTCTCGCCGTTTGTCACGCACATTCCGACTGGTCCTATGACGGAAGCTGGACGCTCGAACAATTGAGCGCGAAGTTTGGCGGTCAGGGCTGCCGGGTTCTGATGATGACGGAGCATGACCGCGGCTTTACCGCCGCGCGGCTTGAAGAATATCGCGTTGCCTGCGCGAAGGCCAGTTCCGCCGCCATTCTGGTTGTGCCCGGTATCGAGTACAGCGACGCGGATAATAGAGTCCATGTGCTGGTGTGGGGCCCGGTGCCCTTTCTCGGAGAGGCGCTACCAACGAGCGAAATGCTGGAATCGGTTCGATCTGCAAATGGGGTTGCCGTGCTCGCGCATCCTTCCAGAAAAAGTGCCTGGAAGAGCTTTTCACCGTATTGGGCGGAACGGCTTCTCGGCATCGAGGTGTGGAATCGGAAATACGATGGCTGGGCGCCCAGCGAGACATCTCCTTCGCTGCTTGAGCGGTCGTCGGCCGTCCCTTTTGTGGGATTGGACTTCCACAGTCATCGCCAGTCCTTTCCGCTCGCCATGGCACTTGACATTGATGGGAGTATTACAGAGGACGGGGCCTTGGATTGCTTGCATTCGCGGCGCTGTTCCCCGCGGGCGTTTGGGGCGCCCCTCGATCGGAACTTATTCCGCGCCACTCTTCCCGCTCTGAAGATCGCCGAACGTAGCCGGCGAACCGCAGCGTTCCTCGCGCGCCGTTCGGGTATTCGTTAACCGTGACCAGTCCCTGCCAACCAGCGGTGGCAATCCCAACATCCGCGACAAGTGCCGCGGCGTCCCAACAGACCGCCCGCATCAGCGTGTGCATTTGCACGCTGAAGCGGCCCGATTTATTGCGGCGAACGCTGGCCAGTCTGGCGGGCCAGCAAACCGAGGAATTGTTTACATACTCGGTGGTGGTGGCCGACAATGATGCCCTGCAGTCTGCACAGCAGGCCGTGTCGGCATTTTCCGCCACATCGCGTTTGCCGGTGGCGTACTGCGTCGAGCCGCGCCAAAACATAGCGTTGGTGCGAAACAAGGCCATCGAAAATGCTGACGGCGACTGGATCGCCTTTATCGACGACGATGAGTTTCCTGCGGACGACTGGCTGCTGAATCTATTCAAGACTTGTATTGCTCGGCACGCGGATGGTGCTCTCGGCCCGGTATTACCCCATTTCGATGTCGAGCCGCCGCAATGGGTGACCAAAGGCAAGTTCTTCGTGCGCCCGGCCCACGACACCGGCTACAAGTTGGGTTGGGAAGAATCTCGTACCGGCAATGTCCTGTTCAAAAAAGATGTTTTGAAAAGCCTCGAAACTCCTTTCCGGCAGGAATTTGGAACCGCTGGAGAGGACATGGATTTCTTCCGGCGCGCCATCGACAAAGGTTGTTCGTTCGTCTGGTGCAACGAGGCAGTAGCTTATGAAGTGGTGCCGTCCGCGCGCTGCACACGCAGCTACCTGCTCAAACGAGCGTTGCTGCGGGGAAGCAATTTCCATAAGCATCCAGCGAAACGCCTGCAGAACATCGCGAAATCCTTGATTGCCGTTCCGAGCTACACGCTCGTCCTCCCGATCGTGCTTCTTTTCGGGCAGCACGTGTTTCTCAAGTATTTGATCAAGTTGTTGGACCACTCGAGCCGGCTGTTGGCATATCTCGGAGTGAGCGTGGTAACGCAACGACAGACATGAACCACACTGGACTGACACTTGAAGTTGGAACTACCGGGACGATGGCAAACGTTGTCGTCCCTGAGGAGGCTAGTTAGTGTCTTCGTCAATGTCCATTCCGCCGGCCACCCAGACTGCGCCGGACGAGAGTATCGAGATCAACGTCAAAGGCAAATGGACCCGAGTGCCCGCCTTGACCGTGGGCCGAGAGACCGTGGTTGTGAAGGGAGGCTTGATCAAGGTAGCCACGATTTACGATGAAGAGTGGCTCGAGCGGGAGATTGAAGATCCCGAACAGTGGGCGAAGATACTTAAAGAGCGGTCGCTAAAAGGAAGGCGTCCCGACATCTTTACCTTTACACAGAAACTGCCCGGTTCTGAGCCCAAATATGGATATCCCATGGAGTGGAGCAGCATCGCCGCCATTCGGCTATCGGGGTTCAAAGACTGGTGGGAGAAGTTGCCGCAGGAAGCCCGTAAGAATGTAAGGCGATCGCAGAAACGTGGAGTGGTTGTGACGGTCAAGGCGTTCGACCGCGACCTGGTCACGCACATCAGCCGCGTCAACAACGATTCGCCCGTGCGACAAGGGATTCGAAACGCGCACTACGGCAAGAGTCTGGACGAGGTGACAAAAGACTACTCGGCGTTTGTGGATCGCAGCGACTTCATCTGTGCCTGCCTCGGGGAGCAAGTGATCGGGTTTCTAAAACTGGTCTACCGAGGCGAGGTCGCTTCCATCCTGAACCTGACCACGATGTCGAGCCACGCGGACAAGCGTCCGGCCAACGCATTGGTCGCCAAGGCGGTCGAGTTGTGCGATGCGAGGGGTATTTCCTTCATTACGTTTGGCCAATTCAATTATGGCAATAAGAAGGACAGTCCTTTGCGGGAGTTCAAGGTTCGGAACGGATTCGAAGAGATCTTGAAGCCCAAATTCTACGTGCCTTTGACCCGATGGGGGAGAATCTGCATGAAGGCGAATCTTCATCGCGGCCTTCTCGGAATTCTGCCCGAGCCTGTCATCAGCCTGGGCGTGGCAGCGCGCGCCAAATGTTACTATTTCAAAGATGTTGTGATGAGCCGGTGTAGCTCAATGTTAGAGCGGTCGAATAGTGATCGGCAGATGGGGCGTTCAAATCCTCCCGCCGGCTCCAATACTTAGTCCGAAAACCCAACCCTGCTGCACTCCGCTGTCTCCCGTTCTGAACTGATCGCCTATGCCAGGAATCGTTGGTCTCGTGACCAAAATGCCACGCGAATGGGCCGAGGCGCAGTTGTTGCGGATGGTTGAGGCGCTTCGCCACGAGTCCTTCTACACTGCGGGCACGTGGGTGGATGAGTCCTTGGGAATTTATGTGGGGTGGGTGGCCCGGCAGAATTCCTTCTGTGACGGAATGCCCCTTCGCAATGAGACAGGGGATGTGACCCTGGTTATTTCCGGCGAAGAGTTTCCCGAACCCGGAACCGAGGACCGGCTTAGGGGTCGCGGCCATGCCCTGGAGCCGAAAGGGCCCTCTTACCTCGTCCACCTGTATGAAGAGAACCCGTCGTTTCTAGCAGGTCTGAACGGCCGCTTTCATGGTCTGCTGGTTGACCGGAAGCTGGGAGCCGCTACACTTTTCAACGACCGGTTTGGGATGCACCGGATCTATTTTTGCGAGTCCCCAGAAGCCTTCTATTTCGCGGCTGAGGCGAAAGCGATTCTGGCGGTGCGTCCCGAAACACGGGCAGCCGATCCTCGGGGCCTGGGTGAGTTTGTCGCCTGCGGATGCGTGCTCGAGAACCGGACTCTGTTTCAAGGTGTCCGCGTGTTGCCGCCGGCAGCGGCATGGGTTTTCGGACCCGGCGGTCTGGAGCAGAAAAACAGCTACTTCCATCCCCGCGAATGGGAGGAGCAGACCCCGCTGGACCACGAGTCGTTTTATCAGGAACTCCGCGCCGGTTTCGAGCGCAATCTTCCACGCTACTTCAGCGGTCGGGAGCCCATCGGCATGTCGTTGACGGGCGGACTCGACACGCGGATGATCATCGCCTGGCACAAGGCATCGTCCGGTTCTCTTCCTTGCTACACTTTTGGAGGCCCTTTTCACGAGTGCGAGGATGTTCGCCTGGCGCGCCAAGTGGCCGCCATCTGCGGCCAGCCCCACAAGGTAATACCAGTTGGCCCAGGTTTCCTGAGTCAGTTCTCGAAGTATGCCGAGCGCGCGGTGTACCTCAGTGACGGGTGTGTCGATGTGACCCGGGCTTCCGACCTGTATGCCAACGGTCAGGCCCGGGAGATTGCGCCCGTGAGGATGACCGGAAACTATGGCAGCGAAGTGCTGCGCTGGGCTCCGGCATTCAAGCCGGTCAAGGTCCCGGAAGGATTGTTTCAGCCGGAATTTGTCTCATACGTTCGTGCGGCGAGTGCGACCTACGCTGGAGTGGCACAGGGGCACCCCGTTTCGTTTGCCGTTTTCCGGCAGGCTCCGTGGCATCATTACGGTCTGCAGGCGCTCGAACAAACCCAGCTGTCGCTGCGGACGCCTTACCTTGACAACGAGTTCGTTCGAACCGCGTTCCGCGCGCCCAAACCGGTCCTCTCTCAAAGGGACACGGCGAATGTTGATGTTTGCCTTCGGCTGATTGCGGATGGGAACCCCGCTCTCCGGCGGATGCGGACCGATCGCGGTTTGGGAGGTAGTGACGGGCTTTGGGGAAAAGCGGAGCGACAGTTCCTCGAATTTACGTTCCGAGCGGAATACGCGTACGACTATGGCATGCCGCAGTGGCTGTCGCAGATCGATCATGCCTTGGCGCCCCTCCGGCTTGAGCGTCTGTTTCTGGGCAGGCACAAGTTCGCTCACTACCGCGTGTGGTACCGGGACGCGTTGTCAGGCTATGTGCAGGATACCTTGCTCGATCCGAAATCGTTGTCGCGGCCCTATCTAAGCAAGAACAGAGTCGAAACCATCGTCAACAGACATGTCAAGGGAGACCGGAACTATACCACCGAGATCAGCAAGTTGCTTACGCTGGAACTGATCCACCGGCTCTTTCTCGACCCGCAATCCTGACCACACCATGACCACGCAAATGAGACGCACGGAAGAAACTCGCGCAGTAGCAGAGAGCATTTCCTCTGCGCCCGATCCGTTCCGCAAGGACCAGGTTCCGGCCGATACCCTTTCCCGACCCTCCCCCAAGGTTCAATCGGCAGTGCCAGCGGGTGACAAGGCCCCGCGCATTGCCGCGATGGATTTCACAAAAGGAGCACTGGTCCTGATCATGGTGCTCTATCATTGGCTGAACTATTTCTATGGATTCGAAAGCAATATTTTCAGGTACCTGCGCTTCCTCACTCCGTCCTTCATCTTCATCACCGGATTTCTGGTATCGAATATATATCTGTCCAAGTACGGCGTCTCCGACCCGCGGCCTCCTCGAAGACTCGCCCAGAGGGGTTTGAAGCTACTCGGCGTTTTCGTAGCGCTGAATGTCATTCGGGCTTTGCTGCTCCCCGCATCCGTAAGGGCGCAGCTGCTTTCTGACCACATGTCGGTCCGGAATCTGTTCCATGTCTATGTTGCAGGGAATGTCTTGAGTGGAGGGCAAGGGAAAGCGGTCGCGTTCTATATTCTGGTGCCCATCGGCTATCTGCTCTTATTGTCGGCGCTTCTCTTGATTGGAGCGAGGCACTTCAAGTACATCTTCCACGTCGTGGGCGCGATCTTCCTTCTGGGTGTTTTTGTTCTCAACGCTGCCGGCGCTCCGAGTGCCAATCTGGAGCTTCTAACGATTGGGTTGTTGGCCGTGATTCTGGGATATGCTCCCATCGAAAAAATCAGCGCGTTCGTTCGGCATCCGTATCTGCTGGCAGCGGCCTACCTGGGATACCTTGGAGCCATCGCGGTTTGGAACGTCATCTACCCTCTGCAGATCGTTGGCGTGCTGCTTACACTCGCGATCATCTATCTGGTGGGCGACTCGAGTGGCCGGCCGGGGCGAATCCGCAGCGTTGTGATTCTGCTCGGAAAGTATTCTCTCCTGGGGTACATCGCGCAGATTGCCATCCTTCAATTACTTCATAGCGGTCTAAGACACATAAACTCAGACACCATCGTTTCCGTGATGTCATTCCTTTTAGCCGTTGCTCTGACCGTGGCGAGCGTGGAAATAGTCGATCACATCAGGTCGAAATCGATCACGATGGATAGACTGTATAAAGCTGTTTTTGCCTAGAGCACGAGCGACAGGTTTAAGCAAGAAAGCCGTCGCGCATACGATACGGCGGAGAAAGGCTGAGAGGACCGCACCAAACAAGGACAAATGATCCATTTGTGCCACCATCTCCAGTCTTATGAGCGAGTTAGAGATGGCCATTAGACTGGCAGTTCGGCCCCCCGATGAGGCTGAAGAGGGTCAGTGACTCCCAGACAGTCTGGGTTTCGGCCCGCTAAAAGAGCAGGCATGAACCTTCGAGACCTGTGCAAACAACTCCTTTCGGTACAGAATCGATTGAAGCGTTTCAGAGTCTGTCCCGAGTCCGGTGCAAACTCCCCCGACGCCATCGCGCACTGCGGTCTTAGGAGATTTCATGAGAGCTCGACGGTCGATTTTATTTGTACTCCCCCTGATTTTGCTTTGGCTTCCTTTGCATTCCCATGCACAACCATGGTCAGGCGTCCTTGCTCCGGCTCGGGCGATGGACTGGACGCAGGCGGGAGCGGTTCCGGGTTCTCCCGGAAGCTTGCCTGATGCGTCATGGACGCAGTGCGGGACGACCTTGGCGGCTGGCAGCTACAACGGTTCCACGATAGCGTCGACGCTCTCAAGCTGCCCGGCGAATACCTACTACCTGCTAGGTGCTGGCACCTTTAGCATCAACGGGTCAATTTCGATGCCGGGGGGCTCAGGCGGCGGTTATCACGTACTTCGGGGCACGAGTGCGAATCAAACCATCCTGAACTTCTCCGGCACCATTAATGGATGCAACGGCACAGGTGCGGATATTTGTATGTCAGGCGATGGCTCTTATCCGGGCGAACCGATTACGGGATCAAACAGCACCAACTGGACTGCTGGCTATTCTCAGGGTGCCACGCAAATCACACTCGCCAGCGTGAGCGGAATCACCGTTGGCAAGACCATGCTTGTGTTGAATCAGTGCGACACGGGATTCAGCGGATCGGGTTGCACGACGGGCAAATCAGTGGACAACGGCGGCTATTTTTTTTGCTCGACAATTTATAGTGCGACCGGCCCGATAGGGTGTGGCGCGGAAGGTCCGGACTCAGGAGCGTGGACAGCTAACGACTTTGAGCAAGAGCTGGTTCTGGTCACGGCCATCAACGCCGGTGGTTGCGGGGCGACGTGCGTGACGATCTCGCATCCGCTGTTTCATCCGAACTGGGCATCCAGCCAAACCCCGATTGCCATTCTTGTGCAGCCTGCTTTTCAAGACGGTGTTGAGAACCTGACGGTCAACGGAATCGCGAGCACAAGCAATCAAACCGGCATAGGCATTCAGGATTGTTACGAGTGCTGGGTGAGCGGGGTAGAGGTCACCGACGCATACGAGTTTGGAGTGTACGGCATAGTTGTAGCCCATTTGACCGTGAAGGACAGTTACTTCTTCCAGTCAAACGGACACCCCGATGCCTACTCGATCCGACCCACAGTTGGCGACAGCGACCTGATCCAGAACAATATTATCCAGCAGTGGAAGAATTCCATAGCCTGTGACGGTCCTTGTGTTGGGGAAGTCATCGCTTACAACTACTCCGTCGATCAGATCATTCCCGGCCCCACGGACATGATGTGGGGGATGACGTGGACGCACTCAGCGGGCGACGACTTCATGCTGCGCGAGGGCAACGAGGGTGATCAAGCGCAAGACGACAACTGTCATGGCACCCACTTGAATCAAACCGGATTTCGCAACTTTTTCTGGGGTTTTGAGTCCTGCATCAATGGCACAACCGGTGGATCGAACTGCGGGTCGAACACGGTCAAGGACGAAACGTCGGTAGCGTTCGTGGAATCCTCCGGTGTGCGGTATGCCAACAACGTCGCTAACGTCCTTGGTACTCCCGGCTTCACGACTACCTACCAAACCTCGGCGCCGTTCGGCGGCTATGCCGCTTGGAATATCGGGGGCGGCAATCCCGCCGTAAGCCTCCCGACCGACCCACTCGTAAGTTCCACGATGTTGCGCTGGGGAAACTACGATGTTGTCAACGGCACGGTATTGGCTTGCACGGCGAATGGCGCGAATTCGTGGCCCGGTGGAACGGCTTCGGCTTGCATAGAGGACGAACGGGGCGCCACGGCTCCCACCTATCCCGGCTTGAGCACTCCCAGCACGACGCTTCCGGCGTCTTTTTATATGAGCGGCAGGCCGGCATGGTGGTCCACAACGATTTCCTTTCCCGCCATCGGACCAGATGTATCCAGCGGCAATGTTGGTCAGTGTTCGGGCACGATAAATACCACTGCGTTTGCCGGACTGCCTGCTACAGCCAGTTCTCAATGTGCCAGCGGTCACGCGCTTAGTTCCGCTTGGGGTGGGCACGTCAACGCGAATCCAGCTATGTACTGCTACCTCAATGTGATGGGGGGAACGCCAGACGGAACCGGGAGTGCCCTGGTTTTCAATGCCAACGCTTGCTATGGTGACCCGCCTCCTGCTCCGACCGGTCTCAGCGCATCTGTTAAGTGATTTTCCCTGCGTTGGACAAGCGGGCTGGACCAGGCCCGGTCGAGCAAAGAGTGGCTCGGAGCCTCGTCCCGCCTGCGGCGGGGTCGGGTGCATTTCGAGGATTAACTGGAATGAGAGGGTCGGGCGGCCCACTTTGCTGATCTTACCGCCGTGCCTGGATGAGCGGCCACCAGAGCTGCAACGTTCATCAACGTCGAATCGGGTGGCATTCAAAACCAACTTTTCTCCGAGCCCGATGCTCGACCGTACGAGAAAACCGAAAAAGCCTGGGCGCCATTGAGAAGGAAAATCCATTATGGTCGTTGCCATAGAGCGCCGACCAATCTAGTTAAACGCGCGATCTTTCCGACCGTTCGAGCAAGAACCTCGGTGCGAGGAGCTTGTAGACCAACCTAGATTCATGAAGACGGCGGCACTGTTTGCATCAGGCCCGCGGGAATCTCCATGCCATGAGGAAGTTTGAAACCATTTGATGCAAACGGTGCTTTCCGTCCCACTGGGGAGGCGGGCGAATTCCGTCGCCGCGCGGTGCGAAGTGCCGGGGTTACGGTGCTTTCGCAGGGAGTCGTGTTTGGGACTCAAATGATCGCCACCGTTGTCCTGGCTCGGTTGCTTGCGCCGGCGGACTTCGGCGTGGTCACCATGGTTAGCACTTTTAGCTTGTTGGTCATGAATTTTGGCCAGAATGGGTATTCCGAGGCGGTTATCCAACGAGAATGCATCGACCATTATCTGGCGAGCAACCTGTTCTGGATTAACGTTGGCTCGGGGCTTCTCCTGACCCTGGGTTTCGCCGCGTCGGGATCGCTGCTGGTCAGGTTCTACGGAGACCCGCGAGTAGCAGACGTTGCCGTAGGCATGTCGTTGACGATCCTGCTCAACAGTATTTCGGTCGTGCACCTTTCCCTGCTTAAGCGCGCTCTGCACTTTTCTCGGACTTCGGCCAACGACATTTTCTCGAGTATGGTGTCGGTGGCAGTGATGGTGCTTTGCGCGTGGCGAGGTTGGGGATACTGGGCACTGGTCGCGGGTGCCGTTATCCGGTTAGTCATTCAGTCCATTGGGGCGTGGTATTTGTGCCGGTGGATTCCAAGCCTCCCACGTCGCGTCGCCGGAACGGCCTCCGTCGTGAGGTTCGCGTTGAATGTCTATGGCCGCTTCAGCTTCAACTACATTACCCGGAACACGGACAATCTTTTGGTGGGATGGCGGTTCGGCTCAACCTCCCTCGGGTTCTACAAGAAGGCGTACGATCTGTTCCTCCTTCCGGCGAACCAACTCTCGGCGCCGGTGTCGGACGTTGTTCTCTCCACGCTGAGCCGGCTGGAGGGCGGTTCGGAACAATACAAGCGATATTTTTTGAACGGGTTGTCCATCCTGGCATTCGTGGGCATGGGAGCAGGAGCGGTTCTGACTCTGCTAGGAAAAGATGTAATTCGCCTGCTGTTAGGACCGAAATGGGAGGGGGCGGGTCAGATCTTCACGTTTTTCGGGCCTGGAATCGGGATCATGCTGATTTACCTCATGAGTGGCTTGATCCACCTTTCCATTGGAAGAGCCGATCGTTGGTTGCGCTGGGTCGTGGTGGAGTTCAGCGTAACCGTACTGCTGTTCCTGCTGGGACTCCACTGGGGGGCGGCAGGAGTTGCCGCGGCTTGGACTGCGTCGTTCTGGCTTCTTACTGTCCCAGCGTTCTGGTACGCGGGCAGGCCAATCCATTTTGGGGTTGCTCCGGTGCTAGCCGCGGTCTGGAGGTACGTTGTGGCGTCATTGCTGGCGGGTTGCGCATCCGCCGCTATCGTTCGGGAGATCCCATCCTTGCTGGCGACGCCTGGCGCTATGGGCGCTCTGGTTCGGATCGTAGCGGTCTTTTTGTTGTTTCTGACCTTATATATCGCGTCGATTGTCCTTATACACGGCGGAACCGAACCTCTCTATCGATTGCTGAGACTTTTGCCGGACTTGGTTCCCTGGAACAAGGGCTCAAATCCGCCCCCGCCGGCGGAAGCGGCAGAAGAGGCCGGTTGAGTGTCTGCACTAACCATCGCAACTGCTGTGAGTTTCCGCCCCGCAATCATCACGTAGCTGCAAGAGAAATCAGATATTCACGGGGCGGTATTTTACTCATGGCCTCGAAAGCTTTGCTTTTTGATATTATTTCAGGTAAGTTGTGCCTGCTGGTCGCGCACCACCACGAGGTCGAGGCGGAGGTGGCACATTTACGTGGACAGGCTAGTCAACTGGTCGTATCCTTCCGCCACGAGATACTTCTCGGAGGCATGTGACCAATATCTCTCCCAAAACGGAGTTCTAAGCAAGGGCGCCGCCTGGATACGACAGTCTTGAGACGAGCTATCTCTTGATCTTATCCAAAAGTATTTCGTCGTTAGTCGCTGCTAATGGAATTAACAGCCATAGTAGATTTGTCCATTAAAGATTACTTATGTCGTCTCAGAATCTTTGGTTGAGGGCACAAAGGACTTATAGAAGAAGGGCCGCGAGTCTGTTCTTCAGAAGACCGCTGTTGATTAATTCTGAGCGGCCACTGATTTCGTTTACCTTCGATGATTTTCCAAAATCGGCTTTGCGAGTTGGTGGAGCGATCCTGAACCGCTTCGGTTTGGCGGGGACGTACTATGCGTCGCTCGGCCTCCTCGGTGGAGAGGCCTCCACGGGCCGGATGTTTGACGCGGGCGACTTGGCGGCGCTTTCCGAACAAGGACACGAGCTGGGATGCCACACGTTTTCGCACCTTGATTCGTGGGACACAGGGACCGAGAAGTTTGAGAAATCGATCATCGAGAACCGTGATGCCCTGAACCGGCTGATCCCGGGGGCCGAATTCAAAACCTTTTCCTACCCTATCAACTTGCCGCGGCCGCTGACAAAAGCCAAGATTGCCGATTATTTCCTGTGTTGTCGAGCGGGGGGGCAAACCCTCAATGCGGGAAAAGCAGACCTCAATCAACTGTCCGCCTACTTCTTGGAGAAGAGCCGGCATAATATTCAGGCCATCAAGGACCTTATCGACCATAACCGAGAAGTTCACGGTTGGCTCATTTTTGCGACTCACGATATCTCGGAAACCCCTACGCCGTTTGGGTGTACTCCGGAGTGCTTCGAGCAGGTCGTCCAATATAGCGTCGGCTCTGGCGCCCGCATTTTGCCGGTCGTCAAGGCACTGGAAGTGCTGGCACCGCAGGCCTGTCGACAGGCGTCAAGTCAGCCCCGTAGCATCGGGATTGTGGCCGATCTTGCCAGACAACCGGCGACGCCGAAACCTCTGGTCTCGATCCTCATTCCCGCCTTCAATGCACAGGAATGGATCTCCGACACGTTGCGGTCCGCGGTTGCGCAAACCTGGGAGCGAAAAGAAATCATTGTCGTGGATGATGGTTCCACCGATGATACCTTGGCCATTGCGAGACGGTTTGAGCCCGACGGCGTTCAGGTTGTCTCGCAGAAGAATCAGGGCGCCGCAACGGCCAGAAACCACGCTTATTCGCTAAGTCACGGAGACTACATTCAGTGGCTGGATGCTGATGATCTTCTGGCTCCGGGCAAGATTGCCAGCCAGATCGCGGCGGCCGAGCTTTGTGGAAACAATCGAGTGCTCCTTTCTTCACCGTTTGGAAGGTTCCAGTATCGCTGGTACCGCGCCGAGTTCTTTCCCTCTGGCTTGTGGAACGACCTGTCTCCTGTCGATTGGCTGCTGCGGAAAATGGGAGACAACCTCTACATGCAAACGGCCACTTGGCTGATCAGCCGGGAGTTGAGTGAGGAAGCTGGCCCGTGGGATAGCAGAATGCTGTCGGACGATGATGGAGAGTACTTTTGCCGAGTGCTTCTTCGAAGTGACGGCGTACGATTCGTGCCCGGGAACGGCGTGTACTATCGGGGTCCAGGATACGAGAATTTGGCGTACATCGGCAAATCGAGAAAAAAATGCGAAGCACTCTGGCTCTCGATGCAACTGCACATCGCATATTTGCAGTCGCTGCGTAGCGGTGAAGAAACTCGCATAGCCTGTCTCGCCTACTTGCAACGAAACCTGATTCACTTCTACCCGGATATGCCGGAGATTGTGCAGCAGATGCGGCAGACAGCCCGGAGCCTGGGAAGAGAACTGGGCCAACCGAACTTGTCTCCGAAGTACTACCTGGTCAAGGCCGTTTTTGGCTGGCAGGCGGCCAAGAATGTCGCGATCCTGATGAGGAAGATAAGGTGGAGTTCGATGAAGCTATTTGACAAAGCCCTGTTCCGAATCGAGAGCCGGCAAACTTCCAGAACGGCGCCGAAACTGGAAGAACCAACTGCAGCGAACCACCCGCACTCAAGACCGACCTAGGTTCTCGAATCTTGCGGGTGTTCGAATGTTCCAGCGGACTCCGCAAAGCAGTATGGACATTCACATCATTAATCCGCTTATCGACAGTCGCTGGGATGACTTGGTCGTTCGCCACGCACGATCCTCGGCCTTCCACCAGCGGGGTTGGTGCGAAGCGCTGGCACGCACCTACGGCTATCAACCATTCGCCCTAACCAGCGCGGTCGCAGATGAACCGTTGAAGGATGGGGTTGTTCTATGCCCCGTATCGAGCTGGCTGACAGGAACTCGCTGGGTCTCGCTGCCATTCTCGGATCATTGCGAGCCCTTGCTGAGGGACCTGTCCGACTGGCCTCGTTTTGTGGAGTGGCTGTGCAAACAATGTGATCAGCAGAGGTTGAAGTACGTTGAGTTTCGGTTCCTGTCAGAAGTTCAGAACGGTGTCTCGGGACTGAGCCCGAGCTGCTGGTACTGCCTTCATGAACTCGATTTGCGACCGGGCCTGGATCAGATTTTCCAGGGATTCCACAAGGACTGCATCCAGCGAAGAATCCGGCGCGCAGAAAAAGAGGAGCTTTCGTACGAGGTAGGCCACTCCGAGCAACTTGCCCGTGAATTCTACCGCCTCTTACTAATTACGCGGAAGCGTCATCGGTTGCTGCCTCAGCCCCGACTGTGGTTCTGCAACCTGATCGAGTGCATGGGCGACAAGATTCAAATCCGGGTGGCACGAAAAGATGGCGTGCCCATTGCGGCCCTGCTCACTTTGCGCCACCGATCGTCCGTAATCTACAAATATGGATGCTCCGACCACAAGTTCCACAATCTCGGCGGCATGCCGTTTCTTTTCTGGCGGCTGATCGTGGAAAGCAAAGAGTCGGGCGCAGTGAATATTGATCTGGGCCGTTCCGACCTCGATCAAGAAGGCCTGCTTGTCTTCAAGGATCGGCTCGGGGCCAAAAGAAAATCGCTGACGTATTATCGGTACCCAAGAACAGGACACAGAGAAATCGCAGCCATGAAAGGCTCGATCGGCATTCGGCAATTGTTCGCGGTTCTGCCCGGTGTTGTTTCATCGGCCGCCGGCAGGATCCTGTACCGGCACGTCGGGTAGCGGGCGGTGCTGCCTTTTCGTTGCGTTCTCACCGGCCGGAGGCGTTCATCTTTCCAAACAGCCAGTTTCTAGATGTTATATCGAAAAATGTTTCAACTTATGTATCAACAGCGCGATTGTCAGGATCATGCGGCGGTCATCAAGACTATGTGTGTCGTCACCGTGGTCGTCATCTTGATTGCCGGTCTCTGGCCCTTCCACGCTCCAAAAAACAACGTTGAGTGGCTTGGCCAGGAAGACGGGCTCCAATTTGGTCACAGCGGTAGCGTTGTCAGCTCGGGTGTATTCACGCCGCGTGAATACGCGGGCACTCTCGAAATCTGGATCAAAGCGGCGTTGGTGAAGGGCCGCCACACTATCCTGGCCTTTGAAGGCACAGGACAAAGTGACGTCCCCTTCCGGCTCCAGCAGAACGGGCAGACTCTGATTGTCCAGCGGCATAACGTCGACGACCAAGGTAACGACAGAACTGCAGAGTTCCGAGTCGACGGCGCTCTTCCTGAAGGCGAACGTGTGTTTGTGGCGGTGACCTTGGGGAAGAAAGAAACCTTTGTCTATCTCAATGGAGCGCTAGCCACGGCCTCTCCGATTTTGGGTACTTCGACGGGCAATTTCACCGGGCATCTCGTTCTCGGCAACTCGCCTTCGGCCAATGACAGCTGGCCGGGTCAAATTCTCGGATTGGCTCTCTTCCGCGCTCAATTGACGCCGTCGGAGGTCGTCGAACACTTCCAGAGCTGGAGCAAGAATCACCGGCCCCTGTGGTTGCCCGCCGAGAAACCCACTGCTCTGTTTCTATTCAACGAGCATGCAGGCAGGTCGATTCGTAACCAGGTAGATCAGTCGACGGACCTTACGATCCCGGTGCACTATTCTGTATTGCATCCGGAGTTCCTCACGTCGCCCTGGCGCCATTTCCACTCCACGTGGAGCTACTGGGCCGATGTCGCCATCAACGTCATGGGCTTTATCCCCTTTGGCTTTTTCATCTGCGCTTACTTCGCGTCGATGCCTGCGAACAGGAATGCGGCCACGATTACGATCGCATTGGGATTTATCACGAGTCTCACGATCGAGGTGTCGCAGGCATTCCTGCCAACGCGAGACTCCGGTGTCAACGACCTTATCACCAATACGCTTGGCACAGTGGTCGGTGTGATGTTTTACCGCAGTTTCTGGCTGCAAATTCTCGTGTCGCGGGTCGCATCCCTTGCCGTTCTTTGGCCCGGCAAGGCTAAAACATTGAGGTCTGAGCACGGATCCGCTGTGCCCAAACAACGAGTGCGGCTGCGCCAGCCAGGTTAGATGTAGGGTGTAAGAGGGATCGTTGTTCTTAGCGGAAAGTATGCCATCGTCATGGGCGGCAGCGGAGGAAACTGCCCGCATGTCGGGTCAAGCGATCAGCGACTTTTATCGGTGTCCCGAGACCTTCCTTGGGTTTACGCTGAATGGAGAGCTCTCTTCTGATCGAGGATATTTTCGATTCGGCGAGAAGATCGTTTGTTATGGCCGTTCTTGTTCGGGAGTTCGAGGTGCACACGCAGGATCGGTTCTTCACGATACTCTCAATGAAGTCGTCGTCGCTCATGGGCAAGCGAAAGTGCCTTTCGACTCGGACGAGGTCATCGAGAATCTGAGGCTTGAACGCTACGCGGACGGCGGGAATTTCTGGAACCGCAAAGAGGGCCTCCTCAGGAAGCTCTATTACGTGCTCCGGCCCATGATGAGCCGGTCCGTGCGCGGGCGGATTCAGAAGTATTACGTCCGTGATTGGAAAAAGCTTTCTTTCCCGCGTTGGCCCGTCGATACAACAGTCGAAGATCTCTGTGAAAAGCTGCTCCTGCTGTCTATGGAGGCCAAGGGCGTGGACCGCGTTCCGTTCGTGTGGTTCTGGCCGGCCGGCGCTCGCGGTTGCGTCTTAATGACGCACGATGTGGAAACCCAGGCGGGGATGGAGTTTTGTCCGGACCTGATGGACCTCGACGACTCTTTTGGGATCAAGGCGTATTTCACGATCGTTCCCGAGGACCGGTACGCTGTTTCGCAGAAGTTCCTCGATGACATCCGAAAGCGCGGGTTCGATTTCGGCGTCCAGGACTTGAACCACGACGGACGGCTCTTCGACGACCGAGAAGAGTTTCTGCTTCGCGCGGCGGTCGTAAACCGATATGCCGCGAGGCATGGCGCCGTCGGATTCCGTGCGGCCGTGCTCTACCGCAGGCCCGAGTGGTACGACTGCCTTAACTTTTCCTTCGATATGTCGATTCCGAATGTCGCGCATCTGGATCCCCAGCGCGGCGGGTGCTGCACCGTGATGCCATATTTCATCGGTGGTATGCTGGAGCTCCCGGTGACAACGACCCAGGACTACACCTTGTTTCATATTCTCAATGACCGCTCCGTCAATGATTGCTCCATCGACCTATGGAAAGCACAGATAGATGTGATTTTGAAAAAGAACGGCTTGGCCAGCTTCATTGTTCATCCGGACTACATCATCGATCCAGACGCACGATCTGTTTATAAGAGTCTCCTGGAATACCTGCGTAGCCTGCACGAACAGGGACAGACCTGGTTTGCTCTTCCCGCCGATGTCGATTCGTGGTGGAGAGCGCGCTCCGGGATGTTCGTGGAAAGAATCGGTAACTCGTGGCGGATCGTTGGGGAAGGCGCTGAGCGAGCCGTGCTGGCCTACGCTGTGAAACGCTATGGCAAGTTGGTTTACGAGGTTCCTGACGCTGGCTAGAATATCTTGCGTGCAGGGTACGCCTTTCTCGTCAAATCGCTGCTTATTGCTGACACGCGTTGTGGGAGCGTGAGGCCGACGGTATTCGTTCGAGAGTAGCTTTTCTGTAAGGTGCCTCCCCCAAGAGACTTTGAGTCACACAGCCATTCCTGCTTCCAGACCAAGGCACAAGGGGAATAAAGCAATGACAACATGTGATGTGGCGATCATCGGAGCTGGACCCTACGGGTTGTCCATCGCGGCCCATCTCAAGGCGCGGAGAGTCGACTTCCGCATTTTCGGCAATGCGATGGAGTTCTGGCTGAAACACATGCCGAAGGGCATGCACCTGAAATCCGAGGGCTTCGCGTCCTCTCTCTATGACCCTGACTCGACTTTTACACTCGAGGCTTACTGCAAGGAACGAGGCCTCCCTTATACTCACATCGGAACTCCGGTGCCGCTCGAGACTTTTAGTTCCTACGGTCTGGAATTCCAAAAAAGGTTTGTGCCGGAGCTTGAGGAACAATGGGTGGTTGCGCTGCGCCGATCCACCCAGGGCTTTGAAGTTACCCTAGGCAGCGGAGAAGCCCTCATCGCGCGCCGGGTTGTAGTGGCGGTGGGACTGACCTACTACGAGTATCTCCCCCCGGAGTTGGCCGCGCTTCCCGCGGACTTGGTAACGCACAGCTCGAAACACAGCACTCTTCTCGATTTCAAAGGACGGGCGGTGGCGGTTGTGGGCGCGGGCGCGTCCGCCCTCGACTTGGCCGCCTTGCTTCATCAAGCTGGAGCTTCCGTTGAAGTTGTGGCACGCGGAGCGAGGATACGCTTCCACGACCCGCCCGATAATCTCGACCCCTCATGGCTTGATCGTTTGCGTACG